>RCUP01000104.1_pt1 | contig 90174 bp, 71 predicted proteins | sample 2166341 | NCBI WGS metagenome assembly RCUP01 (sample SAMN09932325, study PRJNA488358) | compost metagenome | isolation source: compost soil in succinonitrile-enriched | place: Germany: Experimental Botanical Garden | reverse complement strand
AGGCCGAGACGGTCGACAGCTTCGAGGTCGGGGCCAAGGCGGCGCTGATGGACGGCCGTCTGCGTCTGGACGGCGCGGTCTTCCACTACGCCTATGACAACTTCCAGACCACGGTTCAGGAAGGCACCCGCTTCATCACCACCAATGCCGGCGAAGCCAGCGCCTATGGCTTCGAGGGTCAGGTCTTCTGGGCCGCCGCTGAGAACTTCGATCTGTTCGGCACCTACGGCTACAACCACTCGCGGTTCGAGGCGGGCCTCTATGACGGGAACCGTTTCCGTCTGTCGCCGGACAACATGGCCTCGATCGGCGCCGTCTGGCGTCTGCCCGTCGCGGGCGGCGTGGTCGAGGTTCAGCCGACCTATACTTGGCAGTCCAAGGTTTTCTTCGACGACAACAACGACATCCCGGCCTTGCAGACCCAGAACTTCGTCGCCGACCTGATCCAGGACGAATATCAGGACAGCTATGGCTTGCTGAACCTGCGGGTTCGCTACGCGCCGTCGTCTGGCAACTGGGGCGTCGAGGCCTTCGGCGAGAACCTGCTGGACGAGGAATACATCAAGGACGCGGGCAATACCGGCGACGGGCTCGGCCTGCCGACCTTCATCGCCGGACGCCCCGCCAGCTACGGCGTGGCCTTCACCGTTCGCTACTGAGGGCCAGGCGCATGACCATGAACCGCCGCGGCCTTCTGGGCCTGTTCGGGGCAGGCACCGCCGTCGGCGCCGCGCCCGCCATGGCGCAGGCGGCGGCGGTCGCCTTCGTCCACGGCGTCGCCTCGGGCGATCCGGGGGCCGAGCGGGTGATCCTGTGGACGCGGGTCACGCCGCGAGAGGGCTTCAACGGTCCGGTCTCGGTGGCCTGGCGCGTGCTGGAAGACGAGGCCGATCACGTCGTCGCCTTGGGCCGGTTCGAAACGGGGCCGGAGCGCGACTATACGGTCAAGATCGACGCGACAGGCCTGCGTCCCGGCCGCGACTATCGTTACGACTTCGCGGTCGGCGAGACGCGCTCGCCGGTAGGCCGCACCCGCACCCTGGCGAGCGAAGGGGTGACGCCGGTCAATCTGGCGGTCGTGTCGTGCCAGCTTTATCCAGGCGGCCTGTTCAACGCCTATGAGGCCATAGCCGCCCTGCCGTCGCTGGACGCCGTGGTCCACCTGGGCGACTACATCTACGAATATGGGGCCGAGGCCGACGCCTATGGCATGGCGACCGGCGCGGCGCTGAACCGTCTGCCCGAGCCGCGTCATGAGATCGTGACCCTGGCCGACTATCGGACCCGCCACGCCCAATACAAGACCGACGCCGACCTGCAGGCCGCCCACGCCCGTGTGCCCTTCATCTGCGTCTGGGACGACCATGAGACCGCCAACGACGCCTGGCTGCATGGCGCCGAGAACCACCAGCCCGAGACCGAGGGCGACTTCGCCGTTCGCAAGGCGGCGGCGCTGAAAGCCTATTACGAGTGGATGCCGATCCGCGAGGCGGCGCCCGGCGCGCTGAAGGAAGCCATCCACCGCAGCTTCCACTTCGGCGATCTGGCCAGCCTGATGATGGTCGAGACGCGGCTGACGGGGCGCACCGAGCCGCTGGACTACAGCAAGGATCTGACCGCCAAGGACGGCCCGGACGGCGAGCCAGTGCTGGACCTCGACGCCTTCCGCGCCAAGTTGAATGACCCCTCGCGCGATCTGATGGGGTCGGAACAGCGCGACTGGCTGACCCGCGAGCTGGCGGCGTCGAAGGCGGCGGGCCGCCCGTGGCAGGTGCTGGGCAATCAGGTCGTGACCGCGCGCGTGGCCGGGCCCGACGTGTCGCGCACCATGACGCCGGAACAGATCGAGGGTCTGATGGCCCAGGTGCCTGAGGCCTTCCGCGAGCAGTTCGAGCAGGCCCTGTTCCTGTTCAAGATGGGCCTGCCGTTCAATCTGGACGCCTGGGACGGCTATCCTGCGGGGCGCGAGCGGCTCTACGCCGCCTTCGCCGAGGCGGGGGTCCAGCCCATCGTCCTGGCGGGCGACAGCCACGCCTTCTGGGTCAACGAACTGAAGGACGCCGGCGGCGCGCGCCGTGCGGTCGAGTTCGGAACCAGCGCCGTCTCCAGCCCCTCGATCGGCGACGCCATCGGCGGCTTCCCCCTGGGCGAGGCCCTGATGCAGGCCAATGACGAGGTCGTCTTCTGCGACCAATCGGCCAAGGGCTTTATTCTGCTGACCCTGTCAGCTGACCAGGCCGAGGCGAGCTTGATGCAGGTCTCCACCATCTTCGCCAAACCCTTTGAAATTAAACAGCTGAAACGTTTTTCCGTGAGAGGCGATGGCGGGTTGGCTGAGGTCGCCGGGGGCGAGGCGGTTTAGGCGGCCGCAGGGTCGCCTCCCTTGCCATGATCGGAAGGCTGTGCTGATCCCGCGCTGACGGCGGCGGACGCGGGGTGGGACATAGATGTCGGAGGGCCTGAAGCGTCGGCTGGCGATCTTGGTCGCCATGGCTGCCCTGGCGGTCGCGGGCTCGGCGCAGGCGCGGCCGCAGGAGGCGCGGCGCTTTGAGGTCGCCGCCCAGCCGCTGGATCAGGCCCTGGCGGCCTTCTCGGTCTCGACCGGCCTGCAGATGCTCTACGACAGTTCACTGGCGTCGGGGCGGCGGTCGTCGCCGGTCTCCGGGGCGATGCAGCCGAGGGAGGCCCTGGCGCTGATGCTGGCGGGCACCGGGCTGACGGCCCGGTTCACGTCGGGCGGCGCCGTGGTCATCTATGCCGGCTCGACCTCGGCGGTGACGCTGAACCCGATCACCGCGACGGCGGCGCCGGTCATCGGCCGGTCGGGCGCGAACGCCGAGGCGCGGGCCTATGCCGAGGCGGTGCAGCGACAGACGATTGAAGCTCTGCGTCAGGATGCGGTCCTGTCGGGCGGCGACTATGCCTTGAGCGTGCGGCTGTGGGTGGCCGAGGACGGCGCGGTGCGGCGGGTCGAGGTTCTGAATGGGTCGGGGGAGGCAGGGCGCGACGCGGACTTCCTGGCCCTGGCCTCGAGCCTGAGGTTTCCGGCGCCGCCGCCGGACCTGCCGCAGCCGATGCGGATCGAGTTTCGCGTCCGTCAGCGTCACTGACATATCAGCGTCACCGTTCTGTCGCCGGTGACGGTTTAGGGAGGCGGGGTTCCAGCGGCTCTGACGGCTCGACCTCCATCCATGACGCGAAACTGGCTCCTAGGCGCGATGACCTCGGCGGCCCTGCACGGCGGGGCGGCGGCTGTTTTGCTGGCGTCCTCGGCGATCCCGCCGGGTGCGGCGGCGCCGGAAGTCCAGCCGCACGCCGTCAATGTCGAACTGATCAATGCAGCCCGCCGACAGAGCGGCGACCAAGTCCGCACCGAAGCGCAATCCCGATCAAGCGAGAAGGCCAGTCCGGTCGCCGCAGCGCCTGCATCGCCCACGTCCGGAGAGGCGGCGACCGCCCCGATGCGGTCCGCCAGCGGGGGTGAGGCGGCCCTGCCGGCGGCGGCGCCCGATCCCGGCGCGGTGTCCGACTATTATCGCCGGGTCGAGAGTCATCTGGCGCGGTTTCACGCCTATCCGGCCGCGTTGACCGGCCCGCGCCCGACCGGCGTGGTGCGGGTCGGCCTGATCGTCCAGCGCGACGGGCGGGTGATGGACGCCTGGATCGAGACCAGTTCCGGGGTCGTGCCTCTGGATGAGGCGGCGCTGCAGACCTTGAAGCGCGCCGAGCCTCTGCCGGGCCTGCCCGCGACCCTGCCGGGCGCGATCGACCTGATCGTGCCGCTGCGCTACGCGGCCTCCACGCGAGGCGCCGGCGTGCGGGTCGGCGAATGAGCGCAGGGTCATGGTGACGGATGCGGCCGCGCGTCTGCGGGGGCATCTGGTCGAGAAGTACGAGACCCTGCTGAGCGGCCTCAGCGCGCGGCTGGGTTCGCGCGAGCAGGCGCGGGATGCGCTGCAGGACGCCTATGTGAAGCTGTCGAGCAGCGGGCCTCAGGACGAGGTGCGCCACCCGACGGCCTATCTGTTCCGCATGGCGTTGAACATCGCGGCCAATGCGCGGCGGCGTGACCGTCGGCTGCTGGGCTTTGACGAGGTCGCGGCCCTGCTGGACGTGCCGGACGAGGCGCCGGATCCCGCGACGGTAGCCGAGGCGCGGTCCGATCTGGAGGTGGTCAAGGCGGCGATGGCGCGGATGCCGACGCGGCGGCTGGCCATCTGCACCGCCGCCTGGCTGGACGGCCTGTCGACGGCCGAGATCGCCGAGCGCCACGGCGTGGCTCAGCGCACCGTGCAGCACGAGCTGAAGCTGGCGACCGAGGCCTTGCAGAAGAATTTGGCTCAACCCAAGGTCATATCCTTGCGCTGTTCCGAAGATGGCGTGTCATGAATTACAGGGGCGCCTCAGAGGCCGGACATGAGCGGCGAGATCAGGACGTGAGCGACGCGGTCGTAGAACAGGCCGAGGCCTGGGTGCGCCGTCTGATGTCAGGCGAGGCGACGCAGGACGACGCCCTGGACCTGGCCGTCTGGCGTCAGGCCGACGTGCGTCACGAGCGCGCCTTTGTTCGGGCTGCGCGACTGCACAAGGCGGCGCGACAGGCGGCGGCGGACCTGCGCGGCGAGCAGGCGAAGCAACCGACGACGGCCCAACGGGGCCTGAGCCGCCGCATGATGGTGGGCGGGGCCATAGCCGCCTCGGCCGCCGGTGTCGCCATTATCGCGGAACGGTCGGGGACGACGCGCTTTGCGCCTGCGCCCGCCGACTTCACCACGGCCAAGGGCGAGACGCGGCGCGTCGAACTGGCGGCGGGCGTCTCTGTCGAACTGAACACCCTGACGCGGATCGCCCTGCGGCCCCAGGCGGGCGAGGGCGCCTTTGAGCTGCTGACGGGAGAGGCGGTCGTCACTGTCGATCGGCCCACCGCGCCCTTGTCTATTTTCGCTCAGGACGGCGAGACCACGGCCTCGCAGGCGCGGCTGGCGCTGCGCTGTCTGGACGGCCAGGTGCGGGTCTCCTGTCTGGAAGGCGCGGCCCAGGTGCGCTCGGCGGGGCAGGCGGCGGCTTTGCCCGCGCGGCACAGCGTGACCTATGACCAGACCCGGCTGCAGGCGGCGACGGCCATCGACCTCGAGGCTGAAGCGGCCTGGCGGCGCGGTCTTCTGGTCTTCCGCGACCAGCGCCTCGGCGACGTGATCGAGGAGATCAATCGCTATCGCACCGGGCGCATCGTCATCGCCGATCCGCGCCTGAGAAACCGTCGCGTCAACGGCGCCTTCCACACGGATCGGATCGATCAGGTCATCGACCAGATGCGGCTGGCCTATGGGGTTCGGGCCACGCGCCTGCCCGGCGATGTGGTCCTCGTGGCCTGACGAAACAGCACATAAGCGACTGGAAAACGTCGCGAAATCTTCACGCTAAATCTTTGCGCCTGTGTCGGGCGCACGTGTCTCTCCCCTGACGACCAAGTGCGGGGCGTCGGTCGCCTCAGCGGCCGTCGCGTCACGGGGGATTGATGCTGGTTTACAAGAGACATTGCGCGCTGAGAGGCGCGGCGAGCGCCTTGGCGCTGGCCGCTGTTCTGGCTGTTCACGCCTCGCCCGCGACGGCGCAGGACGCGACCAGCTTCGAGGTTCGCGCCTTTCAGGTGAAGGGCAACACCGTCCTGCCGCCAGAGGTGGTGGAGCGGGCCGTCTATCCCTTCATGGGGCCTGGCCGGACCTCGGACGACGTGGAGGCGGCGCGCGCTGCGCTTCAGACGGTCTATGAAGAGCGCGGCTTCATCGCTGTTTCGGTCTTCATTCCCGAACAGTCGGTCGAGGGCGGCGTCCTGATGCTGGAGGTGACCGAACAGGCCATCGGTCAGGTGCTGGTCGAGGGGACGAAGAACCCCGACGCCGTGCGCGCCCAGGCGCCCTCGCTGACGCCGGGCCAGACGCCGAACCTGCCGGACTTCCAGCGCGATGTGGTGGCGCTGAATCAGAACCCGTCGCGGCGTGTGACGCCGGAACTGCGTGCGGGCGTGGCGCCGGGGACGCTGGATGTGGTGCTGGCGGTCGAGGAAAGCTCGCCTTGGCATGGTTCGCTGGAGTTGAACAACTACTACAGCGCCTCTACGACCCAGTTGCGGACGGCGGCGACGCTGCGTCACGACAATATGTGGGGCCGGGGCGACAGCCTCAGCCTGTCGGCCCAGACGGCGCCCGAGCGGACCACGGACGGCACCGTCTATTCCGGTAACTACATGATGCGCCTGGGTGTCGGCACGCAGTTGCTGGCCTATGCGGTCCATTCGGACAGCGACATCGCCGTGGTCGGCGGCACCAATGTCATCGGCAAGGGCGATCTGGCAGGGCTGCGCCTGATCCGCGCCCTGGGCGGCGGTGACGGCTTCTATCATTCGCTGACGCTCGGCTTCGACTGGAAGAGCTTCAAGGAAGACGTGATCCTGGGCTCGGACCGGGCCGCCGCGCCCATCGAGTATTTCCCGCTGATGGCCTCGTGGCGCGGCGACTGGAGCGGAGAGGCGCGGCGCAGCGACCTGACCTTCAGCGGCGTCCTGGGCGTGCGCGGTCTGGGCGACGACAAGTGGGCCTTTGACGCCAAGCGCTACAACGCCCGCCCCAGCTTCTTCACGGTCAAGCTCGACGCCTCGCACACCGAAGAACTGGTCCACGACCTACAGTTGATGGCCAAGCTGTCGGCTCAGTGGACTGACCGTCCGCTGATCTCCAACGAGCAGTTCGGCATCGGTGGATCGAGCACGGTCCGCGCCTATCGCGAGAGCGAGGCCATGGGCGACTATGGCCTGGCCACGCAACTGGAGCTGCGTTCGCCGCCGCTGCTGGCCGATTGGCCGGGCGTGGACGAACTGCGCCTCTATGGCTTCTGGGACGCCGGCTTCGTCGGCATCCACGATCCGCTGCCGGGTCAGAAGGGCGAGAACCTTCTGATGAGCGCCGGCGTCGGCGGGCGACTGCGCCTCTTCCAATACCTCAACGGGGCCGTCGATGTCGGCACGCCCCTGATCAACATGCCGGGCCGCGATGCGGGCCTGGTTTCCGTTCGCTTCCGCATCTGGGGGGAATTCTGATGGCTTTGACGATGACCAAGAAGGGGCTGCTCGGCGGCCTCGCCGCCGCCGTGCTGATCGGGGCTGCGGCTCCGGCCGCTGCGGCGGGCTGGTGGCAGGCGGACTATGCCTACCGCACCAAGATCAACCTGAACGCCCAGGCGGCGGGCGTGTCGGGCGAGGTGGCCCGCGCCCCCGTCCTGATCCGCCTGCACACCGGCAATTTCGACTTCGCGGACGTCAAGGCGGACGGCTCGGACCTGCGCTTCGTGGCGGGCGACGACCGCACGCCGCTGGCCTTCCACATCGAGAAGTGGGCGCCGGCTGAACAGCAGGCCCTGGTCTGGGTCGACGTGTCGAACCTGAAGCCGGGCGCCGCCTCGGCCATCTACGCCTACTACGGCAACGAGAAAGCCGAGGCCGGCCAGAACGCCGCCGGGACCTTCGGCGCCGACTACAAGCTGGTCTGGCACTTCGACGGCGCCGGTGCGCCGCAGGACGCCACGTCCAACGGCCTGAACGGCGTGGGCGGCGAGGGCCGCAATACGGGCGGCCTGATCGGTCAGAGCCTGACGCTGGACGGCGCCGCCGCCGTGTCGGTTCCCGCCGAAGCCTTCGTCCAGGGGCCGGTCTCGGTCAGCTTCTGGGTCAAGCCCGGCTCGGACGGTCAGTTGCTGGGCCTGCCGGGCCTCAGCCTGATCTCGGAAGGCGCGACCCTGTTCCTTGACGCCGCCGGTTCGCGCAGCGCGGGCGCGGCGCTTTCGGCCGGAACTTGGGCCCACGTCGCCCTGGTCAACGACGGTCAGAAGTCGACCCTCTTCGTCAACGGCCAACCGGCCGGCGAGGTCGCGGGCGCGCTGGCGGCCGGTCCCGCCGTTCTGGGTCAGGGCTTCGCCGGCGAGATCGACGAGTTCCGCGTGGCGGGCGTGGCCCTGCCGCAGGCCGCTTTCCAACTGGCGGCCGCCAGCGAGGGGCAGGGCGCCAAGCTGCTGACCTTCGACACGGCCGAGCAGACCGAGAGCGGCGGCCACAACTATTTCGGCATCCTGTTCAAGGCGCTGACGGTCGACGCCTGGGTGGTCATCATCATCCTGGGCTTCATGCTGGCCCTGGCCATCTGGGTCATGATCTCCAAGGGGCTGATGCTGGGCCGCACCACGCGCGCCAACGAAGAGTTCCTGGACGCCTATCGCCAGTCGGCACGCGCCTCGAACGGTCACGATGGTCTCGGCGATCTGCCCGCCAGCCTGAACGCGCATTCGCCGCTTGCCCGCCTCTATCAGATCGGTCGGCGCGAACTGGGCCTGCGTCTGGCCGAGGGCAGGGCGTCGGGCAGCCGCTTCGCCATTCGTCCGCAGTCCATCGCCGCCATCCGCTCAGCGCTGGACGCCGGCCAGGTGCGCGAGAGCCAGAAGCTGAACAAGTGGATGGTGCTGCTGACCATCGCCATCTCGGGCGGTCCCTTCATCGGCCTGCTGGGCACGGTTCTGGGCGTCATGATCACCTTCGCCTCGGTGGCGGCGGCGGGCGAGGTCAACATCAACGCCATCGCCCCCGGCATCGCCGCGGCCCTGCTGGCCACCGTCGCGGGTCTGGCCGTCGCGATCCCGGCCCTGTTTGGCTACAACTACCTGCTGAGCCGGGTCGAGGACGTCACCGCCGACAACCAGATCTTCGTCGACGAGCTGGAAAAGCGCATCGCCGAAACCTGGCAGGACACCCCCGTCGCCGCCCTTGCGGCGGAATAGGGGAGCGCTGACCCATGCAGGTTCAGGGCAAGAAACCCTATAACGAGATCAACATCACGCCCCTGGTCGACCTGACCTTCGTGCTGCTGATCATCTTCATCCTGCTGACCACGGCGGCGGTGCAGGGCGTCAAGGTCGACCTGCCGTCGGCGTCGTCGTCCCAGGTGCTGGACCAGCCCAAGTCGCGGGTCATCGCGGTCGCCAATGACGGCACGGTGTCGATCGACGCCGTTCCCGTCTCGATGGCCGAGCTGGAGCAGGAACTGCGTGCCTCCATCGCCTCGACGCCGGACCTTCCGGTGATCCTGCGCGGCGACCGGGCGGTGCAGTACGACCAGATCATGCAGGTGCTGGACCTGTGCTCCAAGGTCGGCGTCGGCAGCCTGGGCATGGCCTCGACCCGCCCGCCCGGCGGGGGAGCCTGAGCGCCATGACCTACGCCTTCATGGCGGATGATCCGCCGCCGCCTCGTCGACGCAGGATCAACTGGCCGGTGATCGGGGTGGTGGCGGTTCTGGCCGCCGTCCTGGCCGCCAGCTTCCTGCGGCCCGCATCGGTCAGCGAGCGTCAGCGCGAGGACAAGACGGTGCGGGTGGTCCTGCCGCCTCCGCCGCCTCCGCCGCCGCCGCCCGAGGTGGCGCAGGAGAAGCCGCCCGAGCCGACCCCGACACCGATGGATCAACCGGTCGAGGATACCCCGCCGCCGCCGGACGCGCCGTCCGAACCGACGGTCGGGGACAGCGCCCTGACCGCCCGCGAAGGGGCCGGCCCGTCCAACTACGGCCTGGCGCGCGGCGACGGCTCGGGAACCCGCATTGGCGGGCGTCCGGGCGGCGACGGCGGTTTCGGCGCCTATGGCGAACTGACCCGCCGCGAGGTGACCCAGGCGGTCCAGGGCGAGCGCGACCTCAGCCGGGGCCGCTACTCCGCCCAGCTGGCCGTCACGGTTGATGTCGAGGGTCGGATCACCTCGGTCCGGCTGCTGCGCGGCACCGGTGACGCGCGTCGCGACGCCGCCCTGCAGCGCGCCCTGACCGGCCTGAAGCTCTCCCGCCGCCCGCCCGACGGCCTGCCCGTCATGCGTATCGAACTGAACGCCCGAAGCGGCGCCTGACCTCCCTGGGGATTTACCGTAATGAACCGTCCTAACCGCCTGAAACCGGCCCTGATGGCCTGCGCCGCAGGCCTCAGCCTGCTGGCCGCCCAACCGGCCTTCGCCCAGACCGTCGACTCCACCAAGCTGCTGGAGCTGATGGTCGCCAAGGGTCTGGTCACCCGCGAGGAGGCCGACGGCCTTCTGGCCCAGGCGACTGTGGCGCCGCCGCCCGCGCCTGTTCCCGCCGGCGGCGTGGCCAACGGGGTGCAGACCATTCCCTATATCCCGCAGGTCGTCCGCGATCAGATCAAGGAAGAACTGCGCGCCGAGCTGGGCACCCAGGCTCAGGCCCAGGGCTGGTCGGCGCCCGGCCAGACGCCGGAATGGACGCGCGGCATCACCCTGTCGGGCGATGTCCGGGTGCGCGGCGAAGGCGTCTTCATGGACGACAACAACGCCGACATCTTCGTCGACTACGGCGCGATCAACGCCGGTTCCGGCCAGAACATCAACGACAAGACGCCGGGCTATGTCGGCCCGCCCTACCTCAACACCCTGGAAGACCGCCAGCGCGCCCGCATCCGCGCCCGCTTCGGCCTGAAGGCTCAGATCGACAGCTGGATCTCGGCCGAAGTGCGCGTCGCCACCGGCAACGACACCTCGCCCGTCTCGACCAACCAAACGCTGGGCGGCGGCGACGAGTTCGGCAAATACGCCCTGTGGCTGGACCGCGCGGCCATCCGCTTGACGCCGGTTCAGGACGTGGCCCTGGACTTCGGCCGCTTCGCCAATCCGTTCTGGAGCGGCGACCTGATCTTTGACGACGACATCAACTTCGACGGCGTGGCTGTTTCGGCGCGTCATGCGCTGAACCCGGCGTTCGCTGTCTTCGGGACCGCCGGCGCCTTCCCCGTCTTCAACACCGACTTCAACTTCGGCTCGCGCAATGCGCCCGAGGGCAAGGGCGGGCCGTTTGAGAGCCGCGACAAATACCTGCTGGCTGCTCAGCTGGGTCTGGACTGGACGCCGCATGACGACATGCGGGTGCGCGCCGCGGTCGGCTATTTCAACTTCGACGGCGTCGAGGGCGAGGTGTCCAAGCCTTGCCAGTTCTACGAAACCGTCTGCGACACGGACCCGACGCGTCCGCAGTTCCAGCAGTTCGGCAACACCATGTTCCCGATCCGCAACGTGGTCGCCGATCCGCTGAACCCGATCACCAGCCCCGAGAACCAGTATTTCGGCCTGGCCTCGGCCTATGAGGTGCTGAACGTCCGCGCCAGCCTGGACTTCAACGCCTTCGACGGCGTCGGCTTCCGGGTCGAGGGCGACTTTGTCGAGAACCTGGGCGTCGACAACGCCGTGATGCGTCTGCGCGCGGTCAACAACCTGGGCCCGTCGACCACCATCCCCGACCCGACCAACACCAACGGCACGATCACCCTGCCGGGCGCCTGGGACGGCGGTTCATCGGGCTGGTCGCTGAAACTGACGGCGGGCCAGCTGGACCTGGCCTCGCGCGGCGACTGGAATGTCCACGCCGGTTATCGCCGTCTGGAATCCGACGCGGTTCTCGACGCCTTCACTGACAGCGACTTCCACCTGGGCGGGACCAACTCGCAGGGCTGGATGGTCGGAGGCGCCTATGCCTTTGGCAAGAACACGGCGATCAGTGCGCGTTGGCTGTCGGCCGAAGAGATCGCCGGGGCGCCGCTGTCGTCGGACCGCCTGCTGATCGACCTGCTGACCCGGTTCTGATCCGCGCCATGACGACGGTTCCCGCCCATCTGCGTTCGTCCCTTCGTCTCGTCGATCATGACGGGTCGCGGAAATGCGCCCAGACGCAGGCCGTTGTCGGACGCGCCCGGTTCGTCGTCTCGCCTGGTTCTCGCCCGTCCCGGGGCGAGGCGACGCGGGCGGACTGCTTCGGCCCATCCCCGGCTGGAGCGGTCCGCCTTCTTCTTCCGCTTCTGTTGACGTTCTCGCCCGTCGCAGCCCTGGCCCAACAGGCGCCTTCATCGCCGCCGCCTTCCGGAGTGTGCGTTCAGGTTGACGTCGGCGGCGACCGCGCCGGTCATCTGGACTGCGCGGCCGAGGCCCTGCAACGCGCCGCGCGTCTGGCTCAGAGTCAGGCCCGCGCCGCCTTCGAGACACCGACGCCCGACGCGCGTTCGTCCGATCTGACCGTCGGCGTCGCCAGCCAGACAGCAACGCGCCAGCGCCTCGGCGCCAATTTCGGCCTGTCCGTCCATCCCCAGCGTCCCGTCCGGCCCGCGCCGACGCCGCGACCGGGAGGACAGCCGTGAGCCGCTTCGCCCTCTTCCTTTTCCAGACCGTCGGTGCGCCGCGCCCGGTCTGCTTCCCCCTTCGCCAGACGGCCGCGTGCGCGGCCTCTGCTCCTCTGGAGATCGCCCGATGATCCGTCTCGATTCGCGTTCGCTGCGCCGCCGCCTGCTGGTCGGCGCCTCGCTCGGCTCCCTGATCGTCGCCGGCGCGGCCGAGGCCCAGAACCGCGGCGGCTTCGGCAGCCGGGGCGGGGCGGGGGCCAATCCGACGGCCGCCGTTGCCCAGGCCATTCAGGCCGAGGCCGGTCGCGCGGCCCAGGCCACCAGCGCCAGCCAGCGCGCCATCGCCTCCTTCGCTCGCGCCGCCGCGACGCGCGAGGCGATGAGCAGCGCCCAGGCCGCCGCCCGCGCCGCCGCCCTGGCGGCCCAGAGCCACGTCCCCAACGGCCTGGGGCAGGGCGGGCTTCAGGTGGCCGAGGGCGTCACCCTGGACCCCAGCCTGTGGGTGGGCGCCAATGGTCCGACCCAGACGACGGGAACGGACGGCCGCACCACGGTCACCGTCGGCCAGACGGAACAGAAGGCCATCCTGACCTGGGACAGCTTCAACGTCGGTCGCGAGACGGATCTGGTCTTCAACCAGAAGGGCCATTCCGACTGGGTCGCCCTGAACCGCGTCACTGACGCCAGCGCCGATCCGACCAAGATCCTGGGCAGCATCAAGGCCGATGGCTCGGTCTATATCATCAACCGCAACGGGATCATTTTTGGCGGGGCTTCGCAGGTCAACGTCCGCAGCCTGATCGCCGCCACGGCGAACATTTCGGACATCCAGTTCCTGGAACGCGGCATCTACGCGACCGAGACGCCCAGCCCCAACTGGTGGGAACCGCCGATCCTGCTGCCGTCCTTCACCAACGCCGGCGGCGCTGTGAAGGTCGAGGCGGGCGCGCAGATCAACACCACCAAGCCCGCCACGGTCGTCGAGGGCGGGGGCTTCGTGGCCCTGATGGGGACCGAGGTCGAAAACGCCGGCTCCATCGTTACGGCGCGTGGGCAGACCTTGCTGGCGGCGGGCGACAACTTCATCTTGCGACCGGGTTACGGCACGGCGACCAATCAGGGCTCGACCACACGGGGGCATGAGGTCGCGGTCACGCTGAACGCGGGCAGCAACGCCGGCCGTGTGATCAACAGCGGCGTGGTGCAGGCGGCCGAGGGCGACATCACCCTGGCCGGGCGTCATGTCGTGCAGGACGGCGTGGCCATCGCCACCACCTCGGTCAATACGCGCGGCACCATCCATCTGCTGACGGACCTGAGCGACAGCCAGTCCAGCGTCACCCTGACCGGCGACAGCCTGACTCTGATCCTGCCGGAGTTGGACAGCGACGCCACGGCGACCAACGCCCAGCGCGACGCCCTGCTGGCCGAGTCGGCCAAGGCGCCGGGCGTTCCCAACCTGCTGAACAACCAGGGCATCAACCGGCTCAGCCATATGCTGCCGGACCGCAAGGACATGTCGCGCGTCGAGATCATGACCGGCGGGACGGCGGAGTTCCAGACCAACTCCCAGACCATAGCGCAGGGCGGACAGATTGCCGTCACGGCGATGAAGCGCACCACGGTTCAGGACGGCGCCGAGCTGAACGTCTCGGGCGTGCGCGACGTGGCCATGGACATGGCCACGAACAATCTGAAGGTGAACATCCAGCCGTTCGAGCTGCGTGACTCGCCACTTAACCGCGAGGGCGATGGCCTCAAGAACAACGACGTCTGGATCGACATCCGCGACCTGATCCTGCTGCCCAGCGGAACGGGCGGGCATGAAGGCGACCGCTACTACACGCCGGGCGGCCTGATCGAGGTCGGCGGCCATCTGGGCAATACCGCTCACGGCATCGGCGAGTGGGCGGCCCAGGGCGGGACCATCGCCATCTCCAGTAATGAGATCGTGGCCCACAAGGGCGCGGTGTTCGACATCTCCGGCGGGTCGATCGACTATGCCGCCGGCTATATCCAGTCGACGCGGATGCTGGGTTCGGACGGCAAGCTCTATGACCTGGGCAAGGCGCCCGCAGGCGTGAAGATGCTGGCGGTCGGCAACGCCTTCATCGTCAATCACGACCGCTGGGGAGAGGCCTTCCAGGAGGTCTATGCCCAGCCCCTGTTCAGCTCGTCGCGCAGCGTGCGATGGGAGGCGGGCTATACGGTCGGGCGCGACGCGGGCGTGCTGTCGCTGTCGGCGCCCACGGTCCTGTTTGACGGTCAGATCGTCGCGGACGTGGTGGTCGGAGAGCGTCAGACGGGCGAGCGGCCCACGGTTCCGCCCGTGATCAAGGACGGCGTGACCTCGGGGGCCTTCCCCGAACGGCTGGACGGCTACGACCTGCCGCAGAACGTCACGCCGCTGGCCGGCGGCCTCTATATCGGGTCCAAGCTGCATCAGACCTATGTGCCGCCGACGGCGCAGGAAGCTCCGTTCGCCAACACCGTCATCCTGGGCGAGGGCGGCGGGTCGGTGGGCGTCGAGGACGGCGCGGCGCTGGCGCCCAACCTGCTGAACACGGTGCTGTTGTCGTCCGAGGCCCTGAACGACGCCGGCCTGGGCTCGCTGCGGATCACGGCCGGCGCGGTCCAGGTCGAGAGCGACCTGACCGTCAGCCCCGGGGGCGATATCGCCGTGCGCGCCGAAACCATTGCGGTCGACGCCGACATCACGGCGCGCAGCGGCTCGATTTCGCTGGCGGCGATCCCGGCGTGCGGAACCGGCTGTCCGGCGACCACCGAACTGACGGTCGGGCAGGGCGTGACGTTGGACGCCAGCGGTCTGTGGGTGAACCTGAAGACGGGCGGCGACGCGCGTGATCTGGCGCACCTGACCGGCGGTTCCGTCGTGCTGGAAAGCCGTCAGGGGAACCTGACCCTGTCGAAGGACAGCCTGATCGACGTCTCGGCGGGCGCCGCCATCCTGCTGGACGGCAAGACGGTGGGCGCCAAGGGCGGCTCGGTCGGCCTGGCCGTCGGCGCAGAGCCGCGCCTGACCATGGGGCAGATGACGCTGGACGGCGCCATCCGCGCCTACGGCTCGGGCGAGAATGCGGGCGGAACCCTGACCGTCTCGGCCGCCGGTCGTCCGATCACCATTGGCGAAACCGTGCTGGGCGGAGGCGACGAACTGGCGGCCGGCGAGGCGGCGCCGATGGACCTGCAGCTTCTGCAGGAGTTGGTGCTGAAGGCCGGCGACGCCCTGCCGTTCGACTATACCTATACGGTGGACCTGATCCCGGCCGGACAGCCCTTGCCGGGCTCGACCTATGTCGAGTTCTACGCCGCGACCGTGACCAATGACTGGACGGTTCCAGACGGGCTGGAGGTCTATGACGGCAACTTCATGCCTTACTATCCCGGGGATGTCGTTCCCGCCGGCACCTATCTGGAGTTCGGCTATGGGCAGATGGCCGCCGGCTATATCGTCTCGGCCGAAATCTGGCCGGACGGCATTAAAATCCCCCCGGTCGCCTATACCTATGCCAAGGGCGAAATCCTTCAGGCCGACCTGACCCTGCCGGTCGGGCGGACCATCTCGGCCGGGACCGTGTTTGAAACGGTGGTCAAGGTCGCCAAACCCCTGCATCTGGAGGCGGATCTCTTCCAGACCGGCTTCTCTCACTATGACATCCGCGCGGGCGGCGACCTGCACGTCGGCGGGCAACTGGATGTCAATGCACCGGTGCGCCGCTTTACCGCCGACAGCGTCAATGTGGTCAGCGGCGCCGCACCGCAGGACGCCCTGGAGCTGTGGACGCCGGACATGCTGCGCGAGGACGCCGCCAACGGCCGCTTCGTGCAGCGTCAGGGCGCCAGCCTCAGCCTGACGGCCCACGGCCTCAGCGAGCGCAACTGGACCACCGCCTACGGCAACCCCGTGACGGACCCCCGTCCGGTCGGCGAACTGATCCTAGCCGAGGGCGCGAGCATCCGAGTCGACGACGGCCAGTCGGTCAGCCTGACGTCGATGGAGGGCATGAGGATCGACGGTCGCATCGAGGCGCGCGGCGGCAAGGTGACCTTGCTCGCCGGTCGTGAAGAGAACGAGCGGCGCGACTATCAACCCTCGGACATCGTCTACAATCCGACCACGGCCCTGTGGCTGGGCGAGAAGAGCGTCATCGACGTTTCGGGCCGGGGCGTCAGCGCCATCGGCGCGGACGGCGCGCGCTATGGCCACGTCTCCAGGGGCGGTGAGATCAGCATCGGCGGCCAGAGGGCGGCCTATGTCGTGGTGCGTCCCGGCGCGGTTCTGGACGCCTCGGGCGCCGCGACCGAGGTCGACTACCTGACCTCGACCCTGACTGGCGACAAGCAGGCCCTGACCATCGCCACCGACGGCGGCGCCATCCGCTTCCAGTCGCAGTACGGGATATTCCTCGACGGCGACATGCGGGCGAATGCCGGCGGCGCCGGGACCTCGGGCGGGCTGCTGTCGATCAAGCTGACCACCCCCTATGTGGCGCAACTGGGTCTCGGCTCGCGTGACATGCCCGACTACATGCGCCGTCTGCGCAGCATCATCCTGAGCCAGGACCAGGACAGCGGTCTGTCGGCTGACCTGCAATATGGCGACTGCGTCACCGGCTGCTGGACGCCGGGCCAACTGGTAGCCGACGCCATGGCCGCCAACGAAGGCATGGCCGATCTGGTCGGTCAGGCGCGCATTGGGGTGGATCAGATCACGGCGGGCGGATTCGGCAGCCTGACCCTGGACTCATCGGATGTCGTCCTGCTGGACGGCGCGGTGAACCTGAACCTGTCGCGCAACCTGACCCTGTCGGGGACCATGGGCGCGATGGGCGACAGCGCGGACCTGGATTCCCGCCTGAGCGCTGCCTACGTGCGCTTCGTCGCCGCCGGGGCGATGAACGGCAACAACCTGGTCCGTTCGGAAGACGGCCGCAACGCCCTGTTCAAGATGCCGGAGATCGGCGAGGGCCGCCTGACCATCACCGGCGGCCTGGTCGACATGGGCGGCGCCCGCTTCGGCATCAACGGCTCCGTCGGCCTCTCGGGCGGTCGCCAGCATGAATACGAATACGCAGCGCATCGCCTGATCGACGTGGTCAGTCGCAGCGACATCCGCCTGACGGGCGGCGACGTCAACGCCATCAGCAACATCTCGCTGACCGCCGCGCAGATCTATCCGATGACCGGCGCGACCGCAGGCATCTATGCGGGCAAATATACCTACACCATTCCCGGCACGACCAACCTCTACAACGCGCTGGTGCCCGGAGGCACGGTCAGCTTCCACAAGCTGGACGGCGTGACCTCGACCTCGCCGCTGTCGCTCTATGGGTCGTTGACGGTAGGCGCAGACATCATCAACCAGGGCGGAGTGCTGCGCGCGCCCCTGGGTTCGATCACCCTTGGCGTGGGCGGCGACCGGTTTGTTCCGGGCATTGATCAACTGCAGCCGGGCCAGACCTATTGGACCGGGATTTCGGTCACGACGTCGGAAGTGAACCTGTTGCCGGGCAGCCTGACCTCGGTCAGCGCCAAGGATCTGATCATTCCCTACGGCGGCACCATCGACGGCCTGATCTGGCGTCTGAACGGCGCGGATCTGAAGGGCACCCTGTCCAGCCAAGGCGTGGTCGTGGTGGGGTCGCTGCGGGCGGACGAAGGCTCGGTGCTGGACCTGTCGGGCGGCGGCACGCCGTCGGGCGCGGGCTTCATCCCTGGTCGCGGCGGTTCGGTCGATGTGCTGAAGACTGCGCTGGCCAATGTGAACCCGGCGTTTGCGGGTCTGAGCCACGCCGACAACAAGGTCTACGCCATTGTGCCATCCTATGGCGCAGCGGTCGCGCCGACGACCATCGACGGCCATGCCCAGCCGGGCGTGGGCCAGCAGATCGTCATTCCCGCCGGCGTTCAAGGTTTGGCGGCCGGCGTCTATACCCTGCTGCCCGCCGAGTATGCGTTGATGGCCGGCGCCTTCCGGGTCGAACTGGGCTCCAATATGCCCGCCGGAGCCGGGAAGCTGACGCCGCTGGCGGACGGCTCGACCCATCTGGGGGTGAACACCGCAATCGCCAACACGGAGATCCGCAGCGCCCTGAAGGTCGAGGCGATTCTGACCCCGGCCAAGGTGGTCCGCACCTATTCCCAGTACAATGAGACCAGCTTCGGCGAATTCCTGGTCAAGGCGCCGTCGTCGGCCCAGTTCGACAATCCGCTGCCGATCCTGCCTGAGGACGGCAAGACCTTCATCCTGGCTCTGACGCCGCCCAAGGCGGACAGCGATCGCCCTGTCTTCTCGTTCAAGGGCAAGGGCCTGTTCGACGCCGCCGAGGAAGGGCTGGGCGGTGCGCTGGCGGTTGTGGCCGGTGCCTACTACGGCAGCCAGGACTACACGCTGGAGATACTGGCTGACGGCGCGGTCGGCTCTGACAAATCCCTGTCGCTCTATGCATCGGATCTGAACGCCGTCGGCGCGCGGATCATGACCCTGGGCGGCGTGGCGCACCGGGTGTCGACCACCCAGTCGACCAGCATTCAGGTTCTGGTCGGCGCCGGCATGCCCAACCAGCCCAACTTCAGCTACACGGGCTTTGGCGGCATCGCCGTGCGCGAGGGCGCGGTGCTGGAAGGGCCGCAGGTCCTGCTGATCGCCGACCGGAACGCTGATGTCCTGGTCGAGAGCGGGGCGCGGATTACGACCCTGGGCAAGGGCGATCCGGCGTTTGACTCGACCATGGGCTACACGCTGATGGCCAACAATGTGAACCTGCTGGCTGTGTCGAACGGTCTGCTGGAGTTCACCAGCAATACGGCCGCCGCCGGCAGCACCGGCGTCATCACGGTCGAGGACGGCGCCTCACTCTATTCGGACGGGACGCTCAGCTTCGTCACCCCGGGCGCCGTCAGCCTGGGCGAGAACGTCAACTATGGCGCCCGCTACCTGGCCTTCGCCTCGGGCGCGGTGAATATTGGAACCAGTGAAGCTCTGGGCCAGGCCAAGACCGATGGGGTTCTGCCTTCCGGCATTGCGCTGAACCAGTCGGTGCTGGACCGCCTGATGGCCGGCGACCAGAGCACGGGGGCGCCCAAGCTGGAGCGGCTGATTCTATCAGCCAGCCAGTCGGTCAACTTCTACGGTTCGGTCAGCCTGGACACGCGCGATGCCGCCACCGGCGTCTCGAAGCTGCAACTGGTGCTTAACACGCCCGCCCTTTACGGTGCGGGCGGGGCAGGCGATGTGGCCCAGATCACGACCGGAACCCTGGTCTGGAACGGCGTTCTGGGGACCCAGGGCGACCAGTGGAACCCGACCGTCATCACCGGCCTGCCGGGCGCGCCGATCCATGGCGGACCGGGCGAGGGACTGGGCACGCTGAACCTGATCGCCGACCGCATTGTCCTGGGCTATCAGGACGGCGTGGCGATGAGCGCCAACCTGCCGCTGAACCGGCTGGCTCTGGGCTTCAGCACCGTCAACCTGACGGCGTCGCAGCGCATCGAGGCCAACCACAAGGGCGACTTGGCCGTCTATCAGTCGCAGGCCGTCTATGGTCAGGCGGGGCAGGGCGGCACGCTGAACCTGACCACGCCGCTGCTGACGGGCCAGGCCGGGTCCAGCCTGCACTACAAGGCGGGCGGGGCCATCAACCTGACCGCGCCGGCGGGCGCCACGGCGTCCCTGGCCGCCAAGCCCCAGTTGGGCGCCGAGATCAAGATGACCGCCGCCAGCATCACGGCGGACACCACCATCGCCCTGCCCAGCGGCCGACTGGTCCTGACGGCGACCGAGGGCGACATCGTCCTGGGCGAGAATGCGCGCCTCGACATGGCGGGCAAGGCCACCGACTTCTTCGATGAGACCCGCTACAGCTGGGGCGGCGACGTCGAGCTGGAAAGCGCCAAGGGCGACGTTGTCCTATCCTCGGGCTCCAGGGTCGACCTCAGCGCCGACTACAACCACGCCGGCACGCTGAAGGTCACGGCGCTGAACGGCGAGGCCATCCTGGACGGGGCGATCGAGGCCCACGCCCGAAACGGCGACAAGGCGCCCGACGCCTCGCTGCGCAACGGCTCCATCGATATTCGCGCCAACGTGATCAGCGACTTCAAGGACCTGAACGAGCGTCTCACCGAAAGCGGCGTCACCGAGAGCCGCAGCTTCGTCATCAAGACCGGCGATCTGGTCATAGGCGACGAGGTCAAGGCGCGCCATGTGACGATCGCGGCGGACGGCGGTGATCTGACTGTCAACGGCCGTATCGACGCCAGCGGCGCTCGCCCCGGCACGATCCGTCTGTCGGCGCGCGACGATCTGACCCTGGCCGGGACGGCGGTGCTGGACGCCAGCGCCGAGACCCTGGTGGTCGACGGCTACGGCGCGCCGATCGAGGCGTCCAACCGCGCCAATATCGAGCTGGGGACCAAGGCGGGGACCCTGACCCTGGCCTCGGGCGCGACGCTGGACCTGTCGTCGCCGGACGGCGTCAATCGCGGTCGTGTCGAGCTGAATGCGCCGCGTCTGGGCGCCGACGATATCGACATTCAGGCGGGAGGGGCGCTTACGATCAAGGGGGCCGACAGCCTGTCGGTCAACGGCTTCCGCACCTATCAACCGGCGGGCGGCGTGATCAACCAGGCTCTGATGGACGACATCCATCTGGACAGCACGGCCTTCATCAACGCCGCCATCGTCAACCAGGCCCTGATGGGGCGTCTGGCGGGACTGCGCGCCTATCAGGACGCCTTCCACCTGCGTCCGGGCGTCGAGCTGACCAGCGCGCCGGGCCAGAGCCTGAGCGTGTCGGGCGACCTGAACCTGGCCGGCTATCGCTACGCCAGCCTGAACGCCGACACCCAGATGACTGGCGTCTATGGCTCGGGCGAGGCCGGCGCTCTTCTGGTCCGCGCCGCCGACGACCTGAATATCTACGGCAGCATCACCGACGGCTTCGGCGAGCCGGCGCGCACGCCGGACGACAACGGCTGGGTCCTCTATGGAACCAGTGAAGCGGGAGGCGTCGGCGCATGGCCGGCCGACCACCAGCTGTCGGCTCCGGTCAAGCTGGCCGCCGGCGCCAGCTTCCCGAGAGGCGTCAAGCTGACCTTCGACGCGCCGGTCGACGGCTTCACCGTCATGGGCAACACCCCGATCGGTGCGGAAACGCGGCTGGCCCAGGCCGTGACCCTACCGCTGGAATGGGTGACGACCTCGGCCATCCATCTGCCGGACGGCAGCGTCATCGCCCGCGGCTCAATCCTCGAAGCCGGCACGATCCTTCCCGCTGACGCGAAGCTGGAGAAGGGCGCCATGTTCCCTATGGCCGTCTCGCTACAGGCGACGACCTGGCCCAAGGACACGCCCTTGCCGGCGCTGTTGAAGCTGTCGTCGGAGACCCAACTGCGGGCGGGCGACATCATTCCGCGCAGCAGCACGGTTCTGATCGCCGGTTTGACTGGGCTGCAGAGCGAACCGGTGGTCCTGGACTCGGGATACACCCTGGTTGGCGGCGCCGGGGGCGATGTGACCACCATTCCCGGCGGTCCGACTTCGACCGCAGTGCTCGACTTCGACATCGAGGTCCGCAACTTCACCACGATCCGCACCGGCGTCTATATCCCGTTCGGCTTTGTCGCCTCTAACCTGGCCACCTCGCGCAGCGGGCCGTGGACGGTTCCGGTGGACATTTGGGCCAGTAAGGCGGCCTTTGAAGCCGGGGCCGCACCGGTGCACCGACAGGGCGATATCATCAACGTCGGCCAGTTTGTTCGCGCCAACACCTACTGGGGCGCAGGCGCGGTCATACCGACCGCCCTGGGGGGCACGCGCAGCATCGCGCCGACGGTCATTCCGGCGGGGACGCCGATGAACGTCTTCTCCAGCGACGTTGCATTGAACAGCAATGTGACGGTGAATGCGGGGACCGTGATCCCGGCTGGCGTGAATCTTCAACTCCTTGGCGCGGGCGGACCGCACAATACCCGCCCCGTTCAGGCCGATGGCACGCAGGGCCGGATCTGGGCCGTGGCGCCCATGCTGGCGGCGGGTTCGCAGTCCTGGTCGATGCGGTTTGTCGCCGGGGCGGACGTCGCCTCGTCGGACGGGCGCACCTTGCGCGCGGCGACCGATCTGACCAGTGCTGGCCATTCGGGCGACCTGACCCTGTCGGATCGCCACTACGTCAATCCGCAGGCCACGATGGCGGACGGCTTCTCCGCCATCTGGCTAAACGGGCTGAAGCTGATGCAGAACTTCAGCGTCATCCGAACCGGCGTCGGCTCGCTGGATCTGCTGGCGGGCGGCGACTACGAGCAGATGTCGCTCTATGGCGTCTATACGGCGGGCACGCCCTCGGTCGAGGTCGGCGGGCTGACGCTGGACGGCCACAACGTCTTCAATCAGCCGCGCGCGGTGTTGGCGGGGGCCAGCCATCTGGCCAATCCGTGGATCGGCGCGAACTTCGACGGCTACGCCGCCTCTATCCAGGACTATCAGGCCTGGTATCCCGAGCATGGCGGCGACCTGACCCTGGCGGTCCAGGGGCGGCTGACCGGCTACGCCACCGATCGCGACGCTGGTTTTCAACGCGTCGGCAGCGGCTCGGTCGGAAACTGGCTGTGGCGCCAGGGCGGCTATGGCGTCACCGACGGTCAGTCGACGCAACTGGGCCAGGACGTCCCGACCGCTTGGTGGATCAACTTCGGCGGCTACGTCCCGAACAACCCGACCAGCTTCAACGACAGCGTCAACTTCAACGGCCCGATGCTGGAAGGCTTCATGGGCATAGGCGCCCTGGGCGGCGGCAATCTGATCGTTCGTGCCGGCGGCGACGCCGGGGTGCATGAAAGCTGGGCGCTGACCGAGACCAACTATCCGGACTCAAACCTGGGTCGGATCGCCAGCACGGCTCTGAACTTCGCCGTCGGCGGCACCGGGCGCGTGACCTCGGTCATTCGCGATGCCGGGATCGTCGTGGACGGCGCGCTGGTTCAAACGGGCGGCGGCGACATCGACATCCGTCTGGGCGGCAAACTGAACCCCGGCGCAGGCGCTGCGACCCCATCGACCCTTGCGGGCGGCGGGATCGTGAACCTGCGCGGCGATACAGCCATCGTGGCGGGCGGTGTCGGCAATACGGCCTATTCGAGCGGCCGCGATACACTGGACCCGCGTCGTTTCGATCCGCTGCGAACGCCGTTCCAGGACGCCTTCGGCGGCATCACCCTGGTCATCGGCGACGGCAGCGCCAGGATTGATGCGCGCGGCGATCTGGTCCTGGCCGGCGTCGGCGATCCGGGTTCGACCGTGACGTCGCTTGCCGGGGTGTCGGTGGGCTATGTGAACGCTGCGGGCGAGTTCGTCCGACCTGACGGTCTGATCATGCAGACCAGCTTCTCGCTGTGGCGCGACGACACCAGCATCGACCTGTTCAGCGCCGGGGGGGACGTCACGCCCATCACGGGCGGAACGGGCGACGCCGGGGGCCGTGAAGGCCGCTACTGGTATCCGCCGATCCTGCGGGTCACGGCGGCCCAGGGCAACATCTACTGGAACTCCGGCCGATGCGATGACTACAGCTGTAGCGAAGGCATCCTGCCGTTGGAGCTGGCGCCGTCGCCCTTGGGTCAGGTTGAATTCCTGGCCGGTGTGTCCATTCTGGGCGGCGGGTTCCGGGTCACCGACAGCGCCGGACCGTTCGCGGCCAGCCGCCCCATCGCCCTGTCGGGCATGGCGAGGTCCCTGGACCTGTTGCCCAATCCGTTCCGTCCGGTCTGGATGACGGAGTGGCGCAACAACCTCGGCGCGGCGCCGAACGCCATCAAGCCGGTGCAGGGCAATGCGACCAATATTGGCGGCCTGACCGTCTTCCAGAAGGATACGGCGACCGGAACCCTTATCGACGGCCGCAAGGCGCCGGCGCTCTTCTATGCGGCGGACGGCGACATCAGCAATGTCAGCTTCGGCTTCATGACCTATGATGGTCAGTCGCAGCTCTATGTCAGCTCGGGGGCGCTCGATCTGCGGGCCTCGCGCGACATCGTCAACCTGGGCACCGGGACAAGCCTGGGTTGCCCGCCGGGCGGTCCTGCGGAATGCCGCACCACGGCCTACCTGTTCGGCGTCTTCAACCAGGGCGGCCTGGTCGTGCACAACGACCCGTCCGACATCTCGCTGATCTCGGCGGGCAGGGACATCATCTACGGCAACATGACCGTGGCGGGGCCGGGCAACTTGGTGGTCGAGGCGGGTCGCAACATCTATCAGGCGGACAATGGCCGTTTCACCAGCGTCGGCCCGCTGTTCGACCTGTCGCCTTCAACCCGCAACGGCGGGGCCGGCATCTCGATCCTCACCGGGGTCGGGGCGGGCGGTCCCAACTACGACGCCTTCGCCAAGCTGTATCTGGACCCGGCCAACCTGGCCGAGGTCGGACGCCCTCTGGCCGAGCAGGACGGCAAGGTGGTCAAGACCTATGACGCAGAGCTGATCCAATGGCTGGAAGACCGCTTCGGCTACGAGGCCGCCGACGCGAAGGAGGCCCTGACCTACTTCAACGGTCTGGACCGTCAGCAGCGCGGCGTCTTCGCCCGACTGGTCTATTTCGACGAACTGAAGGCGGGCGGCCGCGAATACAACGACCCCAATGGACCGCGTTTCGGCAGCTATCTGCGCGGCCGCAACGCCATCGCGACCCTCTTCCCCGAGAAGGACGCCCAGGGTCAGGCCATCTCCTACGCCGGAGATCTGACCATGTTCGGCGGCTCGGGCGTGCGGACCCTGTTCGGCGGCAATATCGAGATGCTGGTGGCCGGCGGTCAGACGGTGGTCGGCGTGGGCGGGGTGGCGCCGCCTTCGACGGCGGGCATCCTGTCCATGGGCTCGGGCGACGTCGACATCTATTCGTTGAAGTCGGTGCTGCTGGGCCAGAGCCGGGTCTTCACCACCTTCGGCGGCGACCTGCTGATGTGGTCGGCCGAGGGCGACATCAACGCCGGGCGGGGGTCCAAGTCGACCGCCGTCTATCAGCCGCCGCGCCGGGTCTATGACGGCTACGGCAATGTCACCTTGTCGCCGCCGACCCAGAACACCGGCGCCGGCATCGCCACCCTGAACCCGATCCCGGAAATCCCGGCGGGCGACGTGGACCTGATCGCGCCTCTGGGCACGATCGACGCGGGCGAGGCGGGCATCCGGGTTTCGGGCGACGTCAACCTGGCTGCCCTGCAGGTGGTCAACGCCGCCAACATCCAGGTCAAGGGCGACGCCGTGGGCATTCCGGCGGTGGCGGCGGTCAACACCGGCGCCCTGACGGCGGCCTCCTCGGCCAGCAGCTCGGTCGTGGCCGAGGCCGCCCGCCTGGCCGAACGCGCCCGTCCCAAGCCGACCGGCGACATCCCCGCCATCATCACCAGCCGCTTCCTCGGTTTCGGCGAGTAACGACTGCGGGAGGGAGGCCGCCGCGCCTTCCTCCGCGCTCCCTTTTTTCGACTGGAGTATCCCCATGTCCGAGGCCTCCGCCTTGCCCCTTTTCTATCGCGATCCGCAGCCGCTCTCGGCGGCCGAGCACGGCGACTGGCGCCTGAAGGACGGTGATGTCGCCTTCGCCGCCGACACCCCCTTCGTTCCCGTGGTGGTCAGCGAGATCGCCGCCGCCGCCCGCAGCTATCCGGTCGTCTTCTCAGCCGGGGAGGGGGCGCAGCCCGTCGCCGTCCTGGGCCTGGAACAGCGCAACCTGTTCGTCGCCGGCGGTCGCTGGACCGACGAAGCCTATGTGCCGGCCTATGTCCGCCGCTATCCGTTCGGTTTCATCGCCACCGTGAACCCGGACGGTTTCGCCCTGGCCATAGACGCCGCTTCGGACCGCGTGCTCCGTGCAGGGGAGGAGGGGGCCGCCCTTTTCGAGGCCGAGCAGCCGACAAAGCTGACGCAGGACGCCATGGCCTTCTGCAATGTCTTCCAGGGCGAGGCGGACGGCACCCGCGCCTTCGGCGAGGCCCTGCGCGAACAGAATCTGCTGATCGACCGCCGCGCCGACGCCACCCTGCCTGACGGTCGCAAGTTGGGCCTGGACGGCTTCCAGGTGATCGACACGGAAAGGTTCGCAAACCTTGACGAAGCTGTCGTGCTGGACTGGCACCGTCGAGGCTGGCTGGCGCTGGTTCACTTCCATCTGGCCTCGCTGGAGCGTTTCGGCGCGCTGCTGACCCTGCAAGCGCAAGCGACGCCCCTCGCCGAGCCGGCTGCCAAGCCGACCAAATCCAAGAAAGCCTGATCCATGACCACCCGCACCTTCTTCGCCGCTTTGACCTTCGCCGCCGCCGCAAGCGCCGCCCTGCCGGCCGGCGCGCAGCAGGCCCCATCCGCTCAGCCGCTGGGCGGGCCGGTCATCCCCGGCGTCTGCCTGCTGTCGCGTGAGGCGGTCTTCGCCAACGCCGCCGCCGGCAAGGCCGCCAGCGCGCGCCTTCAGGAACTGGCCGCCGCCGCGCAGAGCGAGATCGAGACCGAGCGTCAGCCTCTGGAGGCCGAACTGCGCGCCCTTGAAAGCCAGCCCGACAACGCCGCCCGCCGCCAGCGCGCCGAGACCCTGGCCGGCCAATGGCAGACCCTGCAGCAGAAGGCCGCCCACGCCAGTCAGGAGGTCGAGGCCACCCGCGTCAAGGCGATGGAACGCATCGCCAACGAAGCCCAGCCCGCCATCGCTCAGGTCTATGCGGCCAAGGCCTGCGGCCTGCTGTTGGACCGCAACTCGGCCTTGGGCGGCAACTTCGCCAATGACCTGACCGCCGAGGTGGTTCAGGCGCTGGATGGCCGCCTTTCGACCATCACTTTTGAACGTGAACGCCTGCCTCAGGCCGCCGCACAACCGGCTCGATAGACATGACCGGCGCCGTTTCCCGCCTCAAGATGTCAGGCTGGCGCGCCCTGGCGACAGGGCTGGCGGCCGCTTTCGGGATGGCGGCGCCGGCCCAGGCCCAGGTGCAGAGCCTCGCGCCGGACGCAGCTCCGGCCGCCTGGGTCGCCTACGCCGAGATCGCCACGCGCACCGTCAAGGCCTGGTTGGAGGAGGACGGTCCACCGGCCTCCAACCTGCGCCTCCAACTGCACCAGACGCGCCCGGCGCCGGACCAGCCGACGCCGCCTCTGGAGCTCAAGCTCTGGATAGAGGCCGACGGCGTCGTTTCGCACGTAGAGGCTGCACCGCCCGCCAAGGAGACGGTGAGTGTTGATCTGCAATCGTCCGTGCAAGGTCGTCGGCTAGCCCCGCCGCCGCCCGGCATGCTCCAGCCCCTGCGCCTGGCCGTTCAGTTGGAACCGTGAGCAGGGGGGCTACGAGCGAATGTCCGCTTTCCCGGCCCTTAGAACCAGCCTGCCTCTTTTAACTGGACGCTGTAGGTCCGGCTGACCGGCGCCCTGAGGTCGCCGATAAGCCTTAGCTCGCCGCCGCCACGACGCCAGCGCACCGACTCGACGGCGTCGGCCGCCACCCACCATGAGCGATGCACCTGCCACCCATGCGCCTGCGTGAGATCAGCCATCGCGTCCGAAAAGCGAAGCGTGATCAGTTCCGCGCCAGCGTCAGTGTGGACCTTCAGATAATGGTCGTGCGCCTCGACGGCGATCAGGCGTGCGTGGCGTCGTTTGGCGGACAGCCGTCGCCGGAACGCCGCCTCGGCGTCGGGCAGCGGGGGAATGACGATGGTCCGCGCCTCGATCCGCACGGGCATTCGCCGCCAGACCAGAGCCCGGACCGCCATGGCCGCCAGCATGATGGGCCATACCTGCCAGAGCAGTTGCAGGTAGACCGGCCAGCGCAAGACCTCGCCGAAGAGGAAGCACTGAATGGTCAGAACGAACAGGGCCACCAGCGGCGTCGCCAGCATCGAGATGACAGCCACGCGTTTCCACACGACGGGCAGGCGTCGGCCGAACCCTTCGTCCACGGCGATCGCAATCAGCCCGCCGCCCAGCATGCAGAGGGTCCAGTAGGCGTAGCGGATGTCGGGCGGGGCGCTGTCCGAGTCGAAGGGGCCGAGAAAACCCAGCAGCACGCCCATCGCGACGAGCATGACGATGTCGATCATCCAGCGCCGGATGCTCTCCGTCCCGAAGATGGCCTTGTCCCTGTGACCCATTCCGCCCCGTTCGCGCACCTGCGGCGCCGTTCGCGAAGTCGGGCCTAGCGAGCCCGTGCTTCCGGGGCAATGGCGTTCGGCGAGAACCCAACCTTCAGACAGGAAAAACCCGTGTCGCAATCCTGGTTCGCCAGCGCCCTGGCCGTCATTATTCTCGCCGCCGCATTTCCCGCTACCGCTCAATTGCCCGGCGCCGACGTCGATGCACGACCGGACCCGGCCATAGCCTGCCACGTCGGGGTCTATCGCCTCGACGACGGCAGCTGGGTGGACGTGGCACCGCTGGAGAGCCGGGGGCTTCGGTGGCGTCGGCTGGACGGGGCCACGGCGAAGATGACGCCGGACGCCGACGGACGGTGGATCAGCACCTTGGGATGGACCGCCCGCGTCGAAGGTCCGCAACCTCAGCTTGGGGCCTGTGACGAGGGACGGATGGAGTTTGAAGGGAAGGGCGGTCGCCGCGTGACCCTGCATGCCCAGAACACCACCTTCATCGGTCAGGGCGGGACCCGTCTGAACGGGCGCCTGATCCTGCCGCCGGGCGATGGCCCGGTGCCCATCATGGTCGAGGTGCATGGCTCTGAAGGCGCCAATGCGCTGGACTTCAATCCCTTCCAGAGGTTCGCGCCCGCCTCGGGCGTCGGCGTCTTCGTCTACGCCAAGCGCGGCTCGGGCGGATCGGAGGGGCGTTATACGCAAGACTTTCACGTACTGGCTGAAGACGCAGCCGCGGCGGTGCGGGAGGCTCGTCGTCTGGCCGGGGCGCGGGCAGGGCGGGTGGGTCTGCACGGCGCCAGCCAGGGCGGCTGGATCGCCCCGCTCGCCGCCAGCCAGACGCCGGTCGACTTCGTCACCGTGGGCTTCGGCCTGGCCTATGGGGCCCTGTCGGAAGACAGCGATCAGGTGGTTCTGGACCTCAAGGCCAAGGGCTGGGGCGCCGAGGTGCTCGAACAGGCCCGCGCGATCACCGACGTCACCAGCGCCTTCATCGCTTCGCACGGCCAGATAGGCTTTGGCGACTTGGAGGCGGTGCGGACCCGCTATGGCGCCGAGCCCTGGTTCGCGGACATCAAGGGCGAGTTCACCGGCTTCCTGCTGAACACGCCGAACGATCAGATCATCGCCATGGCCCCCGTCCTCGATCTGGGGACCTCATGGGACTACGATCCCCTGCCGGTGCTGAGCCGTCTAGACACGCCCATGTTGTGGATTCAGGCCGAAGACGATATTGGCGCCCCGCCGGACGCCACGCGTCAGCGGCTCATTGATCTAGCGGCTCAGGGCCGACCGGTGACCCTGCTGGAATATCCTGACACTGACCACGGCATCGTCCGCTTCGAAACCGCGCCGGACGGCGCCAGGACGGCGCTCGGCTATGCTCCCGGCTATTATCAGGCGGTGCTGGACTGGGCGCGGACGGGGCAGTTGGACGGGGCCTATGGCGACGGGCGCATTCTATCGCGCGGCGCGCGGTAGAGCGCCAGACCAAACCGTCATTTTGATTGTTCGCCGATGGGCCGTGTTGTGCTGTTTGAATGCCTGCGCAGCGCGGCGTCGAGCTATGTTGCTTGGTATGGTGCAACACTATCGAACCGGCTCTCTCTTCGCATAATATATCTTAGGCGATATATCGACACCCTCCTCCTAGACGTAGCGCAGTTCTTGTAAGTCGACTTCACGGATCAGCTTCCGCGTCGTTTCCTCATCGACGAGGCGCATGCGTCCAAGGCGGACCAGCTCCGCGCGTTCGGCGGCCAGTCCGGCCAGTCTGAGATGACGTTCGATCTCGTCCGCTTGACGGGCCAACGTGACGTCGTCGCCCTCGACATGGGTGCGCGTCTCGATGCGGTGGCGGTAAATCTCCATCAGTCGAGCTGCTGTTTCGGCATAGAGGTCCGGATTGCTCTTGCCCTCGGCCATGGCGTGTTGGGTGTCCTCGATGGCGCGCATGGCAGCTGAGGCTGCGGCGATACGTGACCGATCCTCTTCCTCAAGGTAGGACGGCTCAGGCGGCAGTTCGATGCCCTTCAGCAGCCGCGGCAAGGCGACGGTGGCCAGGACCAGGGAGACGACGATGACCCCGGCCGCCAGGAAGATGGCCAGGTTGCGCGCCGGCATTGGCGTGCCGTCGCCCAGGACAAACGGCAGGGTCAGGATGCCGGCCAGGGTAATGGCGCCACGCACTCCCGCCAACGACATGACCGCCACCAGTCGCCAGCCGACCTTGGGCGGCGCACTCTTGCCGCGCCTGCGAAACAGGGTGAATTTCAGTGAGGTCCACACCCAGACGAAACGCAGGGCCGCCAGCGCCGCCACGATGGCGAAGACATAGACCGCCAGCCACCAGATTTCCTTGTGCTGGGTGGTCTGAATGACCTCGGCCGCTCGCGCCATGATCGACGGCATCTGCTCGCCCAGGATGACGAAGATCAGGCCATTGGCGACGAACTGCACCGTGTCCCAGACGACCGCGCGGCGGATGCGGGTGGCCGCCATGGCCGAGCCCTGACGCTCGGTGAAGCTCATGGTCACGCCGGCAGCCACAGCCGCCAAGATGCCGGAGGCGTGAATGGTTTCGGCCGCCAGATAGGCGGCGAAAGGCATCAGCAGGCTGATCAGAATCTGACCGCCGACGTCCTCGCCCCAGCGGCGGCTGATCCAGCTTTTCAGCAGACCAATAGCCAAGGTGATGACGATGCCGACCGCGACGCCTGCCAGGGCGAGCCAGGCAAAGGTCCCGAAAGCATTGGTCAGGGAAAAGGCGCCGGTCGTCGCGGCGATCACGGCGATGCGCATGCAGGTCAGGCCGGTCGCGTCGTTCAACAACGACTCGCCTTCCAGAATATGCATAAGCCGTTTGGGGATCGGCGACCGCGAGGCGATGGCGGACACGGCGATGGGATCGGTCGGCGACAGGATAGCCGCCAGGGCAAAGGCCACGGCCAGCGGCATGGCCGGGATCATCCAGTGGATCAGGAAGCCCAACCCCACCACGGTAAAGACCACCAGCCCCAGCGCCAATTCCAGAATGACCACCCGATCCCGGAACAGGGCCTCCTTCGGAATGCGCCAGCCGTCCACGAACAGCAGAGGCGGCAGGAACAACAGGAAGAAGATGTCGGGCCGCAGGTCTACGGCCTCGCCCGTGATCATCACCACCCCGGCGCCGAGGGCGATCTGCACCAGAGGCAGGGCGATCCGTGTGATCCGCGCCACCCATCCTGACAGCACAACGGCCAGCAGCAGGAACAGGATGGTCTCGATCAGGTGCATAGGCTCAGTCGATGATGTCTGGGTAGAGACGCTCCAGCCGTCCCAACGCCGACGGATGCAGGCGCACGACCAGATGGGTCCGCCCTTCGGCGTCCGTGTCGCGGAAGGTCACGCGGCCGTTTTCGTATAGCCAGGCCAGGGCCTCGCCCTGATGCGGCTGCAGCGTCAGGCGGGTCTCGGGGTCATCATCGATCAGGCCGGCGATGGCCTCACGCAGGGCCTCGATGCCCTCACCGGTCCAGGCGGAGACGGCGACCGCCCTGCCCTCGCGCGCCAGACGCTCGGCCTGGCCTAGCACAGCCTCGCGCACGTCGGCGTCCAGCAGGTCGGTCTTGTTCCAGACTTCAAGGATGCGGCGGGTCTTGCCCTCAGGCGTCGGAATCTGCTCCAGCACCGCCTCGACGTCCTTGGCCTGGGCGTCGCTGTCGGGCGAAGCGATGTCGCGGACGTGCAGGATCAGGTCGGCCTCGCCCACCTCTTCCAGCGTGGCGCGGAAGCTCTCGACCAGTTCGTGCGGCAGGTCGGAGATGAAGCCCACGGTGTCGGCGATGATGGCCGGGCGCCCCTGCGGCAGGCGAATGGTGCGCTGCGTCGTGTCCAGAGTGGCGAACAACAGGTCCTTGGCGAAGACCTCGGAGCCCGTCAGCCGGTTGAACAGCGTCGACTTGCCCGCATTGGTATAGCCGACCAGGGCCACTGACGGGAACGGGACCTTCTTGCGCGCCTTGCGATGCAGGCCGCGCGTGCGGCGCACTTCTTCCAGCTCGGCCTTCAGCCGCACGATGCGGTCGGCGATCAGGCGCCGGTCCAGCTCGATCTGGGTCTCACCGGGGCCGCCGGTCGAGCCGGTGCCGCCGCGCTGGCGCTCCAAGTGGGTCCAGGTGCGGACCAGACGCGAGCGCTCATAGTCCAGACGCGCCAGTTCGACCTGCAGCCGGCCTTCCTTGGTGCGTGCGCGGCGTCCGAAGATTTCGAGGATCAGGCCGGTGCGGTCGATGACCTTCACCTCCCACGCCTTCTCCAGATTGCGCTGCTGCACCGGCGACAGGTCATCGTCGACGACGACCGCCTCAGCGTCGGCGGCGCGGACCAGGGCGGCCAGTTCCTCGACCTTGCCGGACCCGAACAGGGTCGCGGGCGCGGTCGAGCGCAGGCGCACGATCTCTTCGGCGCGCACGTCGAGGTCCAGCGCGCGGGCCAGGCCAGCGGCTTCCTCAAGGCGTTCGGAGGCAAGCCTGGGGCTGTCCGAACGACGGTCGGGGTGGATGACGACCGCTCGGATCAGCGGAACGGCGTGGTCGATAAGCTTGGAGGTCAATCAGTCTTCTTCGGCGTCGGGCTCGTACATCTGCACGGGCGCGGACGGCATGATGGTCGAGATGGCGTGCTTGTAGACGAGCTGCGACTGGCCATCGCGACGCAGCAGCACACAGAAGTTGTCGAACCAGGTCACAATGCCCTGCAGCTTGACGCCATTGACCAGGAAGATGGTCAGCGGAGTCTTGGTCTTGCGGACGCTGTTGAGGAAGGTGTCCTGAAGGTTCTGGCGTTTGTCTTGCGACATGGCAGGTTGGTCCTGTTCTTGGTTCTTTTTCGCCGGCCGAGGCAGCCGGTGCGGACTCGTCGGTCCGCACACAACCTTAGACGCGGCTTCGCAGTCGCGGCAACGCCCTAAATGGCCTCTCTACGCGCCTGTTCAAGATAGACCTCGCGCAGGCGGGTCGCGACCGGGCCCGGCTTGCCGTCCGCGATCTTCGTCCCGTCCAGTGAAACGATAGGCATGACGAAGGAACTGGCGGCTGTGACGAAGACCTCTTTGGCGCGCTTGGCCTCGTCGACGCTGAACGGGCGCTCGTCCAATTCGATGCCCTCGACTTCGGCCAGTTTCAGGATCGCCGTGCGGGTGATGCCACGCAGGATGTTGGCCTGGGTGTCGCGGGTCCGCAGCTTGCCGTTCTCATCGACGATCCAGGCATTGGTGGACGAGCCTTCGGTCACCAGCCCCATGTCGTCGACCATCAGGCATTCATAGGCGCCCTTCTCGCGCGCCGCCTGCTTGGCCAGGACGTTGGGCAACAGGCCCACGGTCTTGATGTCGCAACGGCCCCAGCGAATGTCGGGCATGGTCACGCCCGCCGCGCCCTTGGCGGCCAGAGCCTCGCCCTTGGCCAGGTCGATGGTCTTGGAGGTGACGATGACGCTGGGCGGCGTGTCCTTCGGGAAGGCGTGATCGCGCGGCGAGGTCCCGCGCGTGACTTGGAGATAGACGATGCCGTTGCGCACCCGATTACGGCGGATGGTCTCCTTCAGCACGCGTTCCAGGGCCTGGGCGGTCATCGGGATCGGGATGCGAAGCTCGGTCAGGCTGCGGGCCAGACGTGTCATGTGGCCGTCGAAATCGGCCAGCTTGCCGTCGAACACCGACCAGACTTCATAGACGCCGTCGGCGAACTGGAAGCCGCGATCCTCGATGTGGACCGTGGCGCCGTTGTGGGCCTGATAGGTCCCGTTGACGTAGGCGATCCTGGACATCAGGCGCCCTCTCCTTCTTCGTCTTCGCCGCCGCGAGCGGGTGAAACGCCCAGCGACTTCAGTTTGCGGTGCAGTGCGGATCTTTCCATGCCGATGAAGGCGGCCGTGCGCGAGATATTTCCGCCGAAACGCATGATTTGCGCCGCCAGATAGTCGCGCTCGAACACTTCGCGCGCCTCGCGCAGGGGCAAGGCGATGATGCGATCGGCGCCCAGCGACGAGGCGCCGCCCGACGAAGCCACTTCCTGCGGCAGCATGTCGGCAGTGATCGGCTCGTCCGGGTCTCCGGTGGCCAGGATCAACAGGCGCTCAACGTTGTTGCGTAGCTGGCGCACGTTGCCGGGCCAGGGGTGGACCTGCAGCACGGCCAGGGCGTCGTCGGCGACCCGACGATGCGGCAAGCCCTGTGACGCCGAAAGGCTATCGACAAAATACTCGATCAGTTCGCTGATGTCCTCGCGCCGCTCGGACAGGGGCGGAACCCGGATCGGCACGACGTTCAGCCGGTGGAACAGGTCCTCGCGGAACCGCCCCTCGGCGATTTCGATTTTCAGGTCGCGCGCGGTCGAGGTGACGACGCGGACATCGACCTGAACGTCCTGTTCGCCGCCGACACGGCGGAAACGCTGCTCGACCAGGACGCGCAGGATGCGGCTCTGGCTTTCGCGCGGCATGTCGCCCACGTCGTCCAGATAGAGGGTGCCGTTGTGGGCGCGCTCGAACACGCCGATCTTGCGTGGACGGCCGTCGCCGCCCTCCTCGCCGAACAGTTCGACATCCAGACGCTCCGGCGTCATGCCGGCGGCCGAGATGGCGACGAACTCGGACTTGGCGCGCGGGCTGGCGTCGTGGATCTGACGGGCGACCAGTTCCTTGCCTGAGCCGGGAGGACCCGAGATCAGCACGCGGCTGTTGGCCGGGGCCACCTTGGCGATGGTGCCGCGCAGCAGTTGCGCCGCCGCGGACTTCCCGATCAGGCCGGTCGGAGCCATGGTCTGGGCGCGCAGACGCCGGTTCTCACGCTTCAACGAGGCCGCTTCCAATGCGCGCTCGACGACGACCACCAGTCGGTCCGACTTGAACGGCTTTTCGATGAAGTCATAGGCGCCGCGTTTCAGGGCGCTGACGGCGGTTTCGATGTTGCCGTGACCCGAGATCATGACGACCGGCAGGTCCTCGTCCAGGCCCTTGACTACATCCAGCAGCTCCAGCCCATCCAGACCGCCGCCCTGCATCCAGATGTCGAGCACCGCCAGCGACGGCTTGCGCGCCCGGATCGCGGCCAGGGCCTCGTCCGAGTTGGCGGCCACGCGAACCGAATGGCCTTCATCTTCAAGCAGGCCCGAGACCAGCTCGCGGATGTCCGCTTCGTCGTCCACGACCAGAATGTCAGCACCAGTATTTCGCATGACGCCTCTCTTACTCCGCCGCTCGCGCCGCGCCGGAGGCACGGTGAGCAGCCTTGCTGTCTTGGGTCAGGGGGAAGGTCAGGCACACACGTGCGCCCGACAAGGTTTCGGCGTCGGCCAGCTTCAGCTCGCCGCCGTGGTCTTCACAGATGCGCTTGACGATGGCCAGGCCCAGCCCTGTGCCCTTCTCGCGCGTCGTGACATAGGGTTCGGTCAGCCGGTCACGATCCTTGGCCGGCAGACCCACACCATCGTCTTCAATAGCGAAGGTGGCGATCCCGCCATCCACCGTCAGTCGGGCGATGATGCCGGTTGCACCGGCTGCTGTCGGTTCGCGCAACCGCTTGGCGCTTACCGCCTCGCCCGCATTCTTCAGAATATTGGCCAAGGCCTGCCCGACCATGCGGCCGTCACATTGCAGCACGACGTCCGGCAGGGGCTCGATCAACTCGACGCCGATGTCCGCCGCCGCGACGCGCTGAGCGAAGACCGCCTCGCGTAGCATCTCGGCCGGGTTCTCACGGGCGAAGCGCGGCGCAGGCATGCGGGCGAAGGACGAGAACTCGTCCACCATCCGGCCGATGTCGCCGACCTGACGGATGATGGTCTCGGTGCAACGATCGAAGACCTCGACGTCATCGCCGACCTGAGAGCGGTATTTGCGACGCAGGCGTTCCGCCGACAGCTGGATCGGCGTCAGGGGGTTCTTGATCTCGTGGGCAATGCGACGGGCCACGTCACGCCAGGCGGCGTTACGCTGGGCGGTCACAAGGCGGGTGATGTCGTCGAAGGTCAACACCATCTCGCCGCCCTGCCCTCCCTCGATGCGGACCCGCAGGCGGCGCGTCTCGCCGTCGCGGCTGACGTCGATGTCTTCCTCGATGTGGGCCTCGGCGCGCTCCGACAGCTCCGCCAATTCCGGCGCGACCTCGCCCAGTAGCCGCCCCTGAACATCCGTCTCGCTAATTGCTAGAAGTTGGCTGGCGCTGTCGTTGATGGCCGAGATTCGCCCCAGTCGGTCCAGGCCGATGACCCCGGCGCTGACGCCTGACAGCACGGTCTCGATAAACCGGCTACGGCCCTGGGCGTCGTCGCTGGCGGCCTTCAGCGCAGCCTGCTGGGTCATGATATCCCCGGTCATCCGGTTGAAGGCCTCGGACAGGACGACCAGTTCGCTGGGCGCTCCGGCATTGTCGACGCGCGCGCTCAAGTCGCCGCCCGACACCTGATCCGCCGCCTTCACCAGGCGGCCAATGGGCGCCGAAATCGAGCTGGCCGCCGACATGGCCAGCCAGACCGCGCCGACCAGCACCAGCAGCGCCGTCTCCAGATAGCTGAGGGCGAAGGCCGCCTGGATTCGCGCTCGGCTTTCTTCCGCAGCGCGATAGGCGGCGATGGATTCCTCGCCGTTGCGCATCCGCTGGATCAGGCCCGGCGCCAGAGGGCGCACGACATAGAGGTAGGCGTGGCCGTAATCCGGCAGCGGATAGAGCGCCCGCACCATGTCGGGGTTTTCGGTCACGGTCGTCGGCGCCACCTCGCCGGCAGCCACGGTCTCGAAGGCCTCACGCGGCGGTGCGACATAGGGCGGCGCGCCCGGCTGTTCGCCGCTAGCCAGCACCTCGCCGTCGCTGTTCAGGATATAGAGGGCCGGATAACCGAAGAAGTCGCCGATCTGGGCCAGGGCCCGCGAGAACTGGATGCGGTTGTCGAACAGGCCGCGCACGCCGCCCAGTTCGGTGGACATGGTCTCCAGATCCACCTCCAGCCCCGCGCCGACGTCGGCGACATAGGCTCGGCCGATCTCGGCGCCGTTCTCGACCGCCGAGCGGACATTGGTGCTGAACCACTGATCCACACCCCGATTGACCAGAACGCCGAAGACAAGCGCGATCAGAACCGCCGGAACGACCGCCACCAGAGAAAACAGGGTGACGAAACGAAGATGCAGGCGCGCGCCCGGATCGTTTCGGTTTCGCATCAGACGCACCACCCGCACGCCGATGACCGCAGCCAAGCCGCCAATCAGCACCAGATTGGCCAGAAGGACGAACAGAACGAATTGGCTGGCCGCAGTACGGGCGTCTCCACCCGCCGTCGCCCCCGGCGCGATGGCCACCAGCCAGATCGCCGCCGCTGTAATCAAAAAGGCGACAGCGTAGGCCGCCACGAAAAGGGCCCGGGCGCGACCGCTGGCCAAACGCCCCCAGAGCGAGCGCTCGGGGTCGTGACCTTCAGTAGTCTGCGCGGCGGGGAGGTCCGTCATTACCTCGCAGCTTCAACCAGCTGTGGCAGGTTTTCAACACCGGAGTTGCTGAATTGATCCACCGCAGGTCGCCAAAGCGATGAAAGCGCCTGTTCGACCTCCAGCGGCGTCTCCAGGCGACACAGCCGCGCCTTGGCGGCGCGCCGCTCCAGCGGGTCTTCCGGCCAAGGCGCCTGCTCGATGTACCAGCCCAGATGCTTGCGGAACATCTTGAGCCCCAACGGCAAGCCGTAGAAGGCGGCCGACCCGCGTAAATGTTCGAGGACGATAGCCAGCCGCTCTTCGCGCCCTGGTTCCGTAAGACGCGCTCCGTCCGCCAGGGCCCGCTCCAGGTGGGCCGCCAGCCACGGCCGGCCATAGACGCCTCGACCCAGCATCAGACCGTCTGCGCCAGACAGGGTCAGCGCCTCCCTCGCCTGTTCCGCCGTGATGATGTCGCCGTTGACGATGACCGGAATGGACACGGCCTGCTTGACCTTGGCCACAGCCTCCCAGTCGGCGGCGCCAGTGTAGAACTGCTTGCGGGTGCGTCCGTGCACGGTGACCGCCGCGACACCCAGGTCCTCGGCCCGTCGCGCCAGATCGGCGGCATTGTGACTGTTTTCATCCCAGCCCAGGCGCATCTTGACCGTGACAGGACGGTCCACCGCCGCCACGACCGCCCCCATGATGGCCGCCGCCCGATCCGGGGTGCGCATCAGAGCCGAACCGCAGGCCGCGCCGGTCACTTCCTTCGCCGGACAGCCGAAATTCAGGTCGATGATGTCCGCGCCGGCCTTCTCGGCCATGCGCGCGCCCTCGGCCATGGCGGCGGGATCGCCGCCGACCAATTGGATCACCGTCAGCGGCAGACCGCCGCCCACGGCCGCGCGCCGCACCACGTCGGGCCGTCCGCGCGCCAGTTCCGCCGAGGCCACCATTTCGGTCGCGACATAGGTCGCGCCCAGCTTCGAGGCGAGCACGCGGAACGGCAGGTCGGTGATACCGGTCATCGGGGCCATCAGCACCCGCCCGGCGATCCGCACGTCTCCGATTTGCAATCCTGCGTTCATATGGCCCTTACCGCCGACAGTTGAGCCTCTCGTCAAGCGGAACTGGGGCGCTTAGAAGGCCGATATGGGATTTGCAGCAATCGTGGTGGCGGCCGGCTCGGGCTCCAGAGCCGGTGGAGACAAGCAATGGCGAGCCGTCGGCGACCGGCCGATGGTGCGCTGGTCGCTTGAAGCTCTGCTCGCGGCGGGCGCCGATTCGGTCATCGTCGTGATCGCGCCAGGCGCAGAGACACGCGCCGCCGAGGCCTTGGCCGGCCTGTCTGGCTGGCAGGCCGTCGTGGGCGGCGCCACGCGCGCCGCGTCGGTGCAGGCTGGCCTGGCCGCGCTTGAACAGCCCGACGACATGCCTGTCCTGATCCATGACGCGGCCCGCCCCTTCCTCAGCGCCACTGTGATCGAACGCCTGCTGGACGCCCTGAATGACGCCGAAGGCGCCCTGCCCGCCCTGCCGGTGGCCGACAGCCTGCGTCGCGGCGTAGAAGGCCTCGTGATCGGCGGCGTCGAGCGCGACGGCCTGTGGCGCGCCCAGACCCCGCAAGCCTTCCGCCTGAAGACCATCCGCGACGCCTATGCCGCCTGGGCGGACACGGAGGCGCCGACGGATGAGGCCGCAGTCGTCGAGCGCGCCGGCGGCCGCGTGCGTCTGGTCGAAGGCGACGCCCGATTGATGAAGCTGACCTACCCCGAGGATTTCTCCATGGCCGAGGCCCTGCTGCCCAAGATCTTCCGCACTGGCCAGGGCTTTGACGTGCATCGCTGGGGGCCGGGAACCTCGGTCTGGCTGTGCGGCGTCGAAATCCCGCATGACCAGACGCTGATCGGCCATTCCGATGCCGATGCAGGCTTGCACGCCCTGACCGACGCCATCCTGGGCGCCATCGCCGACGGCGATATCGGCGACCATTTCCCGCCGACCGACCCGCGGTGGAAGGGCGCTTCGTCTGACCGTTTCCTGGTCTATGCGGCCGAACGGGTGACCGCGCGCGGCGGTCGGATCGTCAATGTCGACGTCACCCTGATCTGCGAGCAACCCAAGGTGAAGCCGCATCGTCAGGCCATGCGCGAACGGCTGGCCGAACTGCTCTCGCTTCCGCTGGATGCGGTCAGCGTCAAGGCGACGACGACCGAGGCCTTGGGCTTCACCGGGCGCGGCGAAGGCCTTGCGGCCCAGGCCGCCGTGTCGGTGGAATTGCCCGCCTAGACCTTGGCCAGATCGGCGGACGCCCGCTCCAGAACGGCGGCCGGCGTTTCGCCGTCCTGCATCTCGGCCACGCCGACATCGAATTCCACCACGAAGGGTGAACGGTCCTTGCCGGCGTCGAAAGCCGTGCAGGCGATGACCGCCGAGATACGCTCGGCTGCCTGTCGCGCCGCCGCAGCGCCGGTGGCCGGCAACACCAGGGCGAACAACTCCGGTCCCAGGCGCGCCGCCGTGTCCTCGACCCGCACCAGGCGCGACACCATGGCCCCGATCTGCGGCATGGCGCGTTCCAGCCAGCCGCCGCCGCGCGACTGGACGACGGGGTCGCTGTCGGACACCCGCAGAACGCAGACCGACAGAGCGCGATTGCGCGACCGCGCGCCCTCCGCCAACCGCGCCAGATGCGAGGCGAAAAGGTCCCGGCTGAACAGGCCCGTGGCGGGGTCCATCAGGTCGGAGCCGCGCACGGAGTCCAATGCCCGGCGGATGGCCTGACGACGGCGATGGTTGCGCGCCAGGGCCAGGACCCGCTCAGCGGTCTCATCCTCCGGCGTTTCCGCCGCCGCGACGTCGGCAAAGCCCCGACGGAACAGATCGGCCAGTTCAACCTCGCCGGCGCCGCGCAGGTAGAGGATCAGGGGAATATGATAGAGGCGCGTGTTCCGCTTCATCCCCGAGGCGATCGACAGGGCCGGCGCATGTTCCTGCCCGCCCCACAGCACGGCGGCGTCAAACGCGCGCTCATGCAGGTAATCAAATGCGGTATAGGGCGTCGGGGCGGCGACGACCTCGGCCCCCGCCGCCGACAGGGCGTTGGACATGGCCAGGAAGCGACGATCCGCTGCCCCCGCCGTCAGAATTTGCAGTGAAGTCTCGCCCGTGTCGGGCGCTTGCAGGGTGACGCCGTGGGCGGCGAAGGTCGCCTGCCTCAAGCGGAATTCTTCTTCGGCGATCCCGGCCCGCGTCAGTTGCTCCAGACGCAGGGCGGCCTGTGCTGGATGCGGTGGCGACGACATTGTGAGATCAGCGTCATGCCCCTCGGCCGCACCGGCGCCGACCATGAGGACCGGCAGATAACGCGGTGAAGCGGCTTCTCGCAGTCGCTCTACGACCTGCCTACCCTCAAGGCCCGGCAAGGCCACGACGGCGGCATCCACGCTCAAATCCTGCAAGGCATGCGCAGCGGCATCGAGCGTCCGCGCCGTCATGGTGGACCACCCCAGCCTGTCCAACCCCTCGCACAGCGGGCCGATCAGGGCGTCATCAACAGCGACGACCAGTACGCGCGGATCGGAATCCAAAAACTCTCTCCTAGCAGCCCGGTCGGTTCCCCCCCGAAGCCGATGTTCCGAGCTCTACCGATGATACCGACACCGCCCCGTCTCGCAATGGGGCCGACGCCGACGGTGTTACAAATTAAGTGACGTCCGCAAAGGGTATCGCCGCACGTCGAATGAGGTTAATCGGTCGCTTTGACGACTGCCGAGGCCTCTGGCTTGAATCCACAATCCCGATTGACGGCCCTGCCCCTGTTCTGGGGCAAGCTGGCGGTTCGCGCCTTCACCCGCAGCTGGGGGCGTGACGTCATGCTCTATACCGGCGGCGTCTCCTTCTTCGCCCTGCTGGCCGTCTTTCCCGCCATCGCCATCCTGATCGGCTTCTATAAGGCGGTCATGTCCATCAGCCAGGTCAGCGAGCAGGCGGCGGCCCTGGCCGACGTTCTGCCCCATGCGGCCCGCGCCATCTTCGTCGGAGAGGTCGACCGCTTGGCTCACACCTCCGCGCGCACTGTTTCAGCGCAAAGCGCACTGGCCCTGGTGATCGGCGGTTACGCCGCGCACCGAGGTTTCAAGGCCTTGCTGGCAGGTCTTAATCTGATCCACGACGAAACCGAACCGCACGGCTTCTTCAAGTTCAATCTTCTGGCCGTCTTTGTCGCCCTGTTCGCCTTCGCCCTGTTCACCCTGGTGTCGGGTGCGGTCGTGACGTCGCGGTTGCTGGAACACACCCAGGAAGCGCGGCCTCTCGCCTGGCTGGCCTTGCCGCTCGACGGACTTTGGCCTTCGCTGGGCCTGTGGCTCGGGCTGACCATGCTCTATCGCTACGCCATGTCCCACAAGACCCGCGTCGCCTGGACGCCGGCTCTGCTGGGCGGACTGACGGCGACGATCATGTCCCTGATCTTTTCGTGGCTGTGCGCCATCTATGTCGAACAGATCGCTCAACTCGGGGCCACCTACGGCTCGGTCGGCGCCGTCGTGGTTCTGCTGATCTGGCTGTCCTGGAACGTCAACGCCATCTTCTATGGCGGCGCCTTCGCCACGGAACTGGAGATCGCCTGGAAGCCGGAAGAACCGGAGATCGAAACCAGCGCCTCGGTCGTCAACCTGTCGGAACGGCGCCAATCTCGACAGTGATGCGCAGGATTCCGTCCTGCTCCTCGATCCCGCAGACCGTTCCCCCCAGGTCCCCCATCAGATAGGGCACGTCGATCCGCGCCATCGGGTCAGTGGCCAGCAAGGTCAGACGCACGCCTGACGTCACCCCCTCCATCGCCTTGCGCAGTCGCAGGCTGGGCACAGGGCATCGGTGTCCCCGAGCATCGACCAGGATGGGCTCGTTCACGCCGTCACCGCGTCCAGCAACAGAGCCAGGGCGACCCGGACGCTTTCCAGCCGCACCGCCTCGCGTCCGATCTCACCAAAGCGGCGCTCGATGTGAACGACGTCGCCTTGAGGACCAACGGCGGCGAAATGCACCAGACCGACTGGCTTTTCATTCGAGCCGCCGCCCGGCCCTGCGATTCCCGTGATGGATACAGCCGCCGAGGCCCGCGAGCGATCAACCGCCCCCAAGGCCATCGCCCTCGCTACTTGTTCCGACACGGCCCCGAACTGGGTCAGCAGACCCTCGGACACGCCTAAAAGCTCGGCCTTGGCCTCATTGCTGTAGGTGACAAAGCCTCGGTCAAGCGCTGCCGATGATCCCGCGACCGCCGTCAACGCCCCTGACACCAGACCGCCGGTGCAGCTTTCCGCCGTGGCGATCATGACGCCCGCCTTGATCGCCGCCTGGACCACGGTTTCGGCCGCAAGCTGAATATCGTCGGGGAACATGACTATGCGCTCCGTCTGCGAGTCGGTCTAAGTCTGTCGGCAGGGGGCGGGTCAGACGACCGCGCCGATGCCAGCGGATCGCGAATGACCGATTCCACCATGACGACGGCCCTTCGCAAGGGCGATGCGATAACACCGGCGCTGTTCGCCGTCGCCATATTCACCTCGGCTTCGCTCGTTTTTGTCGTCCAGCCCATGGTGACCAAGCTGGTCCTGCCCATGCTGGGCGGTTCGCCGTCAGTGTGGAACACCTCGATGGTCTTCTTCCAGACGGCGCTACTGGTCGGTTACGGCTATGCTCACCTGTTGCAGCGGGTGCGATCGCTGAAGTGGCAGGCGGCCATCCATCTGCTTCTGCTAATGGCGGCGGCCCTGTTTTTGCCCCTTCAGATCAGCGGCGTCTTGGGAGAGCCAAACCCGTCCACGCCGACCGCCTGGTTGTTGACGACCCTGGCCCTGTCGGTCGGAGCCCCCTTCGCCATCCTTTCGGCCACGGCCCCCCTGCTCCAGGCCTGGTACGCCCGCGTGCGCGTCGGTCACGCCGACGGTCAGAACCCCTATGTCCTCTACGCCGCCTCCAACCTGGGCAGTTTCCTGGCCCTGCTGGCATACCCGGCCCTGATCGAGCCTCTGATGTCCTTGTCCGGCCAAAGGACGACCTGGACCGGCGGCTACGGCCTGTTCGTGGTTCTGGTGCTGGCCTTGGCCGCCGTGGTCTGGCGTCGCCGGGTTCAGGACGCGCCCGAGCCCCCGCCCCTGGCCGCCAGCGCTTCGATCCCCTGGCGTGAGAAGGGCGTTCTGGTTCTGCTGGCCGCCGCCCCGTCCAGCCTGATGCTGGGCGTCACAGCACACCTGTCGACCGATGTCGCCTCCGCTCCATTTCTTTGGGTCGCGCCTCTGGCTCTCTACCTGCTGACCTTCGTCATCGCCTTTCAGACCAAGCCCTGGATCAGTCTGCCGATCACGCTGATGATTCAAGCAGCCTTGGGCGCCATTATCGTCAGCCTGGTCGGGATGAACACGGGCCAGTGGCTGCTGCTGTTGCTGGGGCATCTGGCGGCCTTTTTCTTCACCGCCCTGATGTGTCACCAGCGGTTGGCGGCGCGACGGCCCGCGCCGGATCGGCTGACGGAATTCTATCTGCTGCTGTCGCTGGGCGGCGTCGTCGGCGGGGCCTTCAACGCCCTGATCGCGCCGACCATTTTCAACGGCGTCTGGGAATACCCGCTGGTCATGGTTCTGGTCGGCCTGGCCCGCCCCTGGGGTGAAGGGGCCCTGTCGCGCCGCCAGATCCTCATCCTGGTGCTGGGCATAGGCGTCGCCGCCGCACCGCCGATCGTCCTTGAGATCATGCGCTACAATCCCGATTTCCGCGCCCTGCTTAGCGACCAGGCGAGGCTGCAAATGGTGCAACTGATCCTTGGAGGGGCGGCGATCTGCGCCTTCCTGGTTCGAGATCGCGCATTCCTGTTCACCATCATCATCGCCATCATCACCCTGTCGGCCCATCACGTCGGACGCGGCTATGACTGGAACCTGACCGAGCGCAGTTTCTTCGGAGTCATGCGCGTAGCGGTCACGCGCGACGACGGCATGGGCGGGGATGTCCACGTCCTGATGCACGGCACGACGCTCCACGGCGCCCAGGCTCGCGCGCCTGGCTTCGCTTGCAGTCCCACCATGTATTACGCAACCGCCACCCCGCTGGGCCAAGCGGCGCAGCGTATTCAGGCGCGGGGGGGCGCAGCCAAAATCGGCATCGTGGGCCAGGGTTCCGGCGCCATGGCCGCCTACAAGCGCGCCGAAGACGAAATGACCTTCTTCGAGATCGACCCCATGGTGGATCGCCTGTCGCGAGATCCGTCCTGGTTCACCTACATCTCGAGTTGCGCCGACGGCCCGATCCGTACCGTCCTGGGCGACGCCCGCCTGACCATGGCCAAGGAGGCGCCGGGCACCTACGACCTACTGGTCATCGACGCCTTCTCATCAGACGCTGTGCCGACACACCTGCTGACGGTCGAGGCGATCCAGGGCTACCTGAAGCTGCTGAAACCCGACGGCGTGGTGGTGCTGCACCTGTCGAACCGCAACCTCGAGATCACCATGCCGGCCGTCGCCGCCGCCCGTCAGTTGGGGGCGGCCGACCTGCATCAGATCTATATCGAACAGCCGAACGCGCCTGAAATGTCCGAGGCCTCGACCGAGGCTCTGGCCATATCGCCGACGCCCGAAGGTCTCGCCGACTTCAAGGGCGACGGCCGCTGGCGCAAGCTAGCCCCGACCGAGGTGCGGCCCTGGACCGACGATTACGTCAACCTGTTCGGCGCCCTGATCAGGCAGATGAAGGGGCGCGCCGAATAACATGCGGCGTCATCCCGGAAGCGGCGCAGCCGCTATCCGGGACCGCAACAAACGCGGCCCTTCGAGAGCAGATCCGAGTCGTTGCGCCTTGGGCGGTCCCGGCTCTTTGGCCAGGATGACGGTTGCTGGCGGCTAGGCCGCTCCCGCGACCCGCGCCAGATCGGCGGTGATCCGCTCGGCGACCTTCAGACGGTCGTCGGGCGTGGGCCATTCGCCCTTCACTACGATCTTCTGATCCGGGCGAATCTTCCAGAAGGCCTGGTTCTTCTGGATCAGACCGACCAGCCCCATCGGATTGGGGAAGCTGTTGTTGCGCAGAGTCAGCACCGCGCCCTTGGGCCCGATGTCGATCTTCTCGATCGAGGCTGTGCGACAGTTGGCCTTGATGCCCACGATGCGCAAAAGCTGCTGCGCCTCGTCCGGCAGCGGGCCGAAGCGGTCGATCAGTTCGGCCGCCATAGCCTCGCGATCCTCCATCTTCTCGGCGTCCGACAGACGGCGATAGAGGCTGAGACGAACGTTCAGGTCCGGCACGTAAGTCTCTGGAATCAGGACCGCCGCACCGACATTGATTGACGGCGACCAGCCTCGGTCGGCCACCTCCTCGCCCTGTTCGCGCAGCTCGGCAACGGCGTCTTCCAGCATCTGCTGGTACAGTTCGACCCCGACCTCGCGGATGTGGCCTGACTGCTCGTCGCCCAGCAGGTTGCCGCCGCCGCGCTGATCCAGATCGTGGCTGGCCAGTTGGAAGCCCGCGCCCAGATTGTCCAGCGACTGCAGCACCTGCAAGCGCCGCTCGGCCGACAGGCTGAGAGGCCGCTTGGGATCGGTCGTCAGATAGGCGAAGGCCCGCGCCTTGGAGCGGCCGATGCGGCCCCGGATCTGGTGCAACTGGGCCAGACCGAACATATCCGCACGGTGGACGATCAAGGTGTTGGCCGTCGGAATGTCGATGCCGCTCTCGACAATGGTGGTCGAGACCAGGACATCGTACTGCCCATCGTAGAAGGCGCTCATCACCTCCTCCAACTGGGTCGGACTCATCTGGCCGTGGCCGACGACGAACTTCACCTCGGGCACCTGCTCGCGCAGGAACTTCTCGATGTCCGGCAGCTCCTTCAAACGCGGCGCAACATAATAGGCCTGCCCGCCGCGATACTTCTCGCGCAGCAGGGCCTCGCGCACCAGCACCGGGTCCCACGGCGTGACATAGGTCCGCACCGCCAGACGATCGACCGGCGGCGTGGCGATGATCGACATCTCGCGGATGCCCGACAGCGCCATCTGCAAGGTGCGCGGAATGGGCGTGGCCGTCAGGGTCAGCAGGTGAACATCGGCCCGCAGCGACTTCAGCTTCTCCTTGTGCTTGACGCCGAAGTGCTGCTCCTCGTCGACGATCACCAGGCCCAGATCGCGGAAGCCGACCTGTTCGGCCAGCACGGCGTGGGTGCCGACCACGATCTCGAACGTGCCGTCCTTCAGGCCCGCGCGCGTCTCGTTGGCGTCCTTGGCCGTGACCATGCGCGACAGGTGCCGCACCGTGATCGGCCAGCCGGCGAAGCGCTCGCTGAAGGTCTTGAAGTGCTGACGCGCCAGGAGGGTCGTCGGACAGACGACGGCCACCTGCTGACCTGTCATGGCCACGACGAAGGCGGCGCGCAGCGCCACTTCCGTCTTGCCGAAGCCGACATCGCCGCAGATCAGGCGATCCATCGGCGTGCCCTTGCCCAGGTCCTCCAGCACGTCGCCGATGGCGTTCAACTGGTCGTCCGTCTCTTCGTACGGGAAGCGGGCGCAGAATTCGTCGAACAGGCCGGACGGCGGGGTGATGGCATCGGACACGCGCAGCGCACGCTTGGCGGCCAGGGCGATCAGCCCCTCGGCCATGGCGCGCAGCCGCTCTTTCGCTTTCGCCTTGCGCGCCTGCCAGCCGGCGCCGCCCAGACGGTCCAGTTGAACCCCGTCGGCGTCCGTGCCGTAGCGGGTCAGAAGGTCTATGTTTTCAACCGGCAAATAGAGTTTGCTGTCACCGGCGTAGAGCAGTTCCAGGCAGTCGTGCGGCGCCTCCTGGATCTCCAGCGTCTTCAGGCCCTCATAGCGCCCGATGCCGTGATCCAGGTGGACCACCAGATCCCCCGCCGTCAGGGCCGAGGCCTCGGCCAGGAAGTTCGAGGCCCGACGCTTGCGCTTGGGCCGCGCCAAGCGGTCGCCCAGGATGTCGGTCTCGGAAATGACCGCCACCTCGTCGGTGACGAAGCCATGCTCGACCGGCAGGACGGCGCGTAGATAGATGTCCTTGGGCGCCGCCAAAACATCGTCCCAGTCGCGCACCGGCAGGACGTGGGTCAGGCCGTGATCGCCCAGCATGGCCGCCAGACGCTCGGCCGAGCCCTCGGTCCAAGATGCGAACAGGACCCGCTTGCCCTGCCCCTTCACAGTCTCGGCGTGCTGCGCCACCGCAGCGAACAGGTTGACGCTGTCCTGCGACCGCTCGGCGGCGAAGCTGCGGCCCAGACGCCCGCCGGCGTCCTCGCCCGATCCCGCCGCCAGCGGCGACAGACGGCGGACGGCGCGCCCGGCCAGGGCGCTGTTCCAGTCGCCTTCGTCCAGATAGAGGCTCTGCGGCGTCGGCGCGCGATAGGCTGCGCCGCCCTTGCCCTTGGCCGCTTCCTTGCGCGCCTCATAGGCGTCGGTCGTCAGGTTCCAGCGCTCGGCGCGCGCCTGTTCCACCTGGCTGTCGAGGAAGACCGGGGCGCTGTCCGGCAGGAAGTCGAACAGGGTGTCGAGCCGGTCGTAGAAGAGCGGCAGCCAGTGCTCCAGCCCCTGACGGCGCGCTCCCTCGCTGACGGCGGCGTACATGGGCTCGTCGCCCGGCGCGCCGAACAGGTTCAGATAGCCGCTGCGGAACCGCGAGATGCTCTCGGCGTCCAGCAGGACCTCTGACACGGGCAGAAGCGCGACCTGCTTCAGTTGCCTGGTCGAGCGTTGGGTCTCGGGATCAAAGGCGCGGATGGATTCCAGTTCGCTGCCGAACAGGTCCAGACGGACCGGCTCGTCGAAACCGGGCGGGAAGACGTCGATGACGCCGCCGCGAATGGCGTATTCGCCGCGTTCCGACACGGTCGAGGCGCGGACATAGCCGTTGGCCGCGACGTAGCGTTCCAGCGCCGCCGTATCCAGATCGCGCCCGACCTTGGCCTCGAAACCAGCGCCAGTCACGGCCTGACGCGGCGGCGTGCGCTGGGTTGCAGCAGCAATGGTAGTGACGATCAGCAGAGGCTTGGCGCCCGACGGATCGCGCTGGGCCAGCCGGGTCAGGGTCGCCATGCGCTGCGCCGCGACCGAGGCCGTGGGACTCAGTCGGTCGTAGGGCAGACAATCCCAGGCGGGATATTCAAGAACTTCAATGTCCTTGGCGAAGAAGCCAAGCGTTTGGGTGAAGTTGCCCGCGCGCTGATAGTCCCGGGCGACCAGCAGGCCGACGCCGCCCTGAGCCTTCAGCCGTTCGGCGACGACCAGCGCGTCCAGCCCCTCGGGCGCGCCGCCCAGTTCGACGTCACGCCGCGCCATCGCCTCACTCATCAACCGATACCCTTGGCCACTTCCGCCGCGACGTGTTCACGCATGAAGGCCCGGATGCGCGCCAGCATCGGCCCGTCGAACTCGGGCGGGGTCGGCTCCTTCTCGATGATCCAGGCGTAGAGATACTGGTCCTCCTCGTTCAGGAGGTGCTCCAGTTCGTCCAGTTCGGCGTCGCTCAGGGTCGGCCCGATCTGGTCCGTGAACGGCCCCAGCACCATGTCGGCCTCGCGGAAGCCGCGTCGCCAGGCGCGGTAAGAAATCCGGCCGAGTCTTTGTTTCCGGGCGTCCTCTGGACGTGCATCAATATCGGCCACGCGGTTCCTTGCCCGGTCCGTTCATGTGAAGAGTTGGATCAGATAGCGTTCCCGTTCCGTTTTCGCCAGCTATGCTGAGGCTAATGCGGCCCGAGATTCTCTTTCCCCTGTTTGCGGACGTCTCCACCCTGAAGGGCGTGGGGCCTCGCAGCGCGCCCCTGGTGCACAAGCTGGCGGGTCCGCTGGTGCGCGACGTGCTGTTCCTGTCGCCGTCGGGCATCATCCAGCGCCGCCGCACGACCGCCGCCGCCGCCGTCGAGGGCGAGATCGGCGTCTTCGAGGTCCTGATCGACCGACTGATCCCGCCGCACAAGATCGGCGCCCCGCTGAAGATGAGGACCTCGGACGACACCGGCTTCGTCCACCTGATCTGGTTCGCCGGATCGCCGCGTCATATCGAGAGCCTGGCTCCACGCGGCGAGCGGCGCCTGGTGACGGGTAAGGTCGAACGCTTCAACAACGAGGTGCAGATCGCGCACCCCGACTACATCCTACCGCTGGACAAGGCGGACGAGATCCCGCTGTCGGAGCCGGTCTATCCGGCGACGCAGGGCCTGACCTCGCGCGTGGTCAGAAAGCTGGCGCAGGGCGCGCTGGCCGTCGCACCGGAACTGGCCGAGTGGCAGGACGCCGCCTGGCTGTCGGCCCGCCGCTGGCCCGGCTGGCGCGCGGCGCTGGAAAGCCTGCACGCGCCGACCTCGGAACTGGACCTGACACCCGAGGCCCCGGCGCGTCAGCGTCTGGCCTATGACGAACTGTTCGCCCACCAACTGGCCCTGGCGCGCCGTCGCCGTGCCCGTCAGATCACCCCGGCGGCGCGCATCAGGGCCGGCGAGGCCTCGCAACGCCTGCTGGCCGCCCTGCCTTTCACCCTGACCGGCGCCCAGGCGCGCGCCATCGAGGAAATCCGCGCCGACCTGGCCTCGGGCGAACAGATGGGCCGGCTGCTGCAGGGCGACGTGGGCTCGGGCAAGACGGCCGTGGCGGTTCTCGCCCTGGCCGACGCGGCCTCCAGCGGCTTCCAGTCCGCCCTTATGGCCCCGACCGAAATCCTGGCCCGCCAGCATTATCAGCGGCTGGCCCCCATGCTGGAAGAAGCTGGGATCACGACCGTTCTGCTGACCGGCCGCGACACCCAGGCCGAGCGGCGTCGTCGGTTGGCCGCCCTAGCCTCCGGCGAGGCTCAGGTCGCCATCGGCACCCACGCCCTGTTCCAGGATGCGGTCCAGTTCCACCGACTGGCCCTGGCCGTCATCGACGAGCAGCACCGTTTTGGCGTCAACGAGCGCCAGCGACTTCAGGCCAAGGGCGATCCGACCATCGGCGGGGTCCACCTGCTGACCATGTCGGCCACCCCCATCCCGCGCACGCTGGAACTGACCCAGTACGGCGAACTGGAAGTCAGCCGCCTGATGGAGAAACCGCCGGGCCGCACCCCCGTCGCCACCGCCGTCCTGCCTCTGGTCCGTATCGGCGAGGTGGCCAAGCGGCTGAAGGCGGCGATCGACAGCGGAGCGCAGGCCTACTGGATCTGTCCACTGGTCGCCGAATCCGAAGCCATCGACCTGGCTGCCGCCGAGGAGCGCGCCAACGACCTGCGCCGTATCCTGCAGGTCGAGGTCGGACTGGCCCACGGCCAGATGCCCGGCGCGGAGCGCGAAGCCGTCATGGCCGAGTTCGCGGAAGGCCGCATCCCTCTGCTGGTCGCCACGACGGTCGTCGAGGTCGGAGTCGACGTGCCCAACGCCTCGATCATGGTCATCGAGCACGCCGATCGCTTCGGTCTGGCTCAGTTGCACCAACTGCGCGGCCGCGTCGGTCGCGGCGCCAAGTCGAGTTCCTGCATCCTGCTGTATGGCGGTCAGGACGGTGCGCTGGGCGAGACCGCGCGCGAACGGCTGGAGACCCTGCGTCGTACCGAGGACGGCTTCGAGATTGCTGAGGAAGATTTCCGCCTGCGCGGCGGCGGCGATCCCCTGGGCCTGAAACAGAGCGGTTTCCCCGCCTATCGCTTCGCCGACCCGATCAAGCATCGCTCGCTGATGCTGGCGGCGTCCGACGACGCTCGCCTGATCCTGGGCCGCGACCCTGAGTTGAGCAGCCCGCGGGGCGAGGCTGTGCGGGTATTGGAAGCCCTGTTCGACTGGCGCGCCGACCGGGCAGGCGCCGACTAGCCGCCGGGCGCCTGCTGCGTCTCCCAGGCCGTCAACCGCGCGTGGGCATCGGCCTCGGTGTCCGCGTAAAAGAGGTTATAGGGACGCGCTTTGCGCCGGTCGGCCCAGCCTCGAAACTCGCGGAAGGATTCCGACTTGAGCACGGTGTGGCGCAACAGGCTGTCTCGACATTGCGTGGCGATCTGCCGGTCGATGAAGGCAGGGCGAACCCCCCATTCCAGCCCGGTGGCGTTGGCGGCGCCCAGATGCCGTCGCGCCGGAACCAAGACTCCATCGTCACTGCCCGACACCGGATTGACGCACAGGGCCGGGCGATCCGCCAATTCGACCAGTTGACCGCGATCGTTCCAGACCAACGCACGTCTCAACCGCCGACGCGCCGCGCCTTCATCGCCTTCCCCCACCTGCGACCAACCGACGAGGCAGCCGGTCTGAGTGCGAGTGTGACATGCGGGAAGCGTCGTGGTCCGGTCCAGGCTGACGGTGGCGTCGATCAGATAGACGGCGACCAGACGCCGACGCAGGGCGGCGTCGTTCGCGACACGTTCATAGACCAGACGCGCAACCAAGTCGGCCCCCTGCTCTACCCCCGCCAGGATGATCGGCCCATCGGGATGAACGGAAAGCCACTGACCAAAGGCCTGGTCCACATCGCCATAGGCAAAGGCGCGGGCCTCTCGCGCATCCTCGCGCAGAGTCAGGCGCGTGTAGAGACTGGCTTGGCGATAGCGCGGGGCGCTGATGGCGCCGGAGCGGGCGAAAGGACCGGCATAGTTGGGGATCACCACCCGCGTCAGATAAGCGTCCGCCTTCCTGTCGCCGATAGAACCGTTCCACCCCTTGCCGCCGTCATAAGTCGTGGAATGAACGAAAAAGATCGCCGCCTTGTCCGCGCCAGGTGCGCGGGCGTCCTGCAAGGCCCAGGCGTCGGATCGTGCGTAGTCTGGCGCCGGGGGCGGTTCATAGGTCTGGAAAGGCACCTGGGGGTCCAGGCCGGCCTTCAAAATGTCGCCGCGCCACACGGCCACGGCCGCCACCAGGATGAAGACAATCGCAAAGCCCGCATAGCCGACCCATTGGCGCAAGGTCAGGCTGGGCATCTTCATCGATAGGAATCCGACTGGGACAGGAAGTCCTGAACATAGCGCCGCACGCCTTCTTCCAACGGCGTCGACTGGCCGTTGAAGCCGACCGCACGGATACGGTCCATGCTGGCCTCGGTGAAGTATTGATACCGGTCGCGGATCGCCTCGGGCATGTCGATGTAGGCGATCGACGGCTCCTTGCCAGCGGCCGCAAACGTCGCACGCGCCAGATCAGCGAAGGATCGCGCCTGACCCGAACCGGCGTTGAACACGCCCGACACGTCCGGCGTCTGCAGCAGCCAGTCGATGATGTTCACCACGTCGTCGACATAGACGAAGTCGCGCAGTTGGCCGCCGTCGGGATAGTTGGGGTTGTGCGACTTGAACAGGCTGACCGTCTCGCCCGCCTGAACCTTGGGCCAGATCTGGGCCACGACCGATTTCATCCCGCCTTTGTGGCCCTCGTTCGGGCCATAGACGTTAAAGAACTTCAGCCCCGCCCACTGACGCGGCGCCTGATCGCGATCCGCTTGACGCACCGCATATTGGTCGAACAGGTATTTTGAATAGCCATAGGCGTTTAACGGACGAAGCGCATTCAGACTCTCAGGATCATCGCGATCCTCGAAACCCGTCTCTCCGTCGCCGTATGTGGCCGCCGAGGAGGCGTAGATCATCCGCACGTCGCGCAGGGCGCACCAGTCCCAGATGTCGCGTGACAGGCTGAAGTTGGTGCGCAGGATCAAGTCGGCGTCCGGCTCGGTCGTCGAGGAAATGGCCCCCATGTGCACCACGGCCTCAATGCGCTCGGCGTGCCGTTCCAGTTGCTCAAACAGCTCTTCCGGCGCCCATAGGTCGGCGATGGGATGCTTGGCGATGTTCTTCCACTTGGCGAGGTCGGCCGTCTCCAGCCGGTCGCAAACGACCACGTCCCAGGCGCCCGCTTCGCACAGGCGCGCCACGATGTTGGAGCCGATGAAACCCGCGCCGCCAGTCACGACAATCATACGCGGGATCATTGAGCGTCTCCGGTCATCTTCTCGATGGTCTTGGTAGTGGAATAGCCGTCGGCGAAATCAGCCAGACGGACCACGCCGCCCCAGCTTTCGACCTCGGCGGCGCCGACCACCTTGTCCTTGGTGTAGTCCGCGCCCTTGATCAGGACGTCGGGCCGCAGTCGCTCGATCAGAGCCATGGGCGTCGGATCGTCAAAGGCCGTCACCCGATCCACGCTGGCCAGTCCACCGATGACGGCAGCTCGACTGTCCAGATCATTGACGGGCCGCCCCTCGCCCTTCAAGCGGCGCACCGAAGCGTCGGTGTTCAGCGCCACCACCAGCCGGTCGCACCAGCCGCGCGCCTGGGCCAGATAGGCCACGTGGCCCCGGTGCAGTATGTCGAAACAGCCGTTGGTGAAGCCGACCTTCAAGCCCTGACGCTTCCACGCCTCGACCTGATCCGACAGCTCATCCAGAGGCGTGACCTTGGACTGAGCCAGGGCCGCGTGCTGGCTCATCTCGGCCTCGACCAGTTCGGCGGGCGTGACGACCGCCGTGCCGCTCTTGCCGACCACCACGCCGGAGGCGAGGATGGCGAACTGCACCGCTGTCTCCAGCGACGCGCCCGCGCCCAGCGCCAGACCCAAGGCCGCCAGCGAGGTGTCGCCGGCGCCGGAGACGTCAAAGACCTCGCGCGCCCGACCAGGGAAATGCACCACAGCCCCGTCGCGCCGCGCCAGGGTCATGCCCTTGCCGGCGCGCGTGACGACGACAGCCTTGGTCGTGGTGGAGGCCAGCAAGGCCGCCAGCGCCGCCTCGACCTCGACGTCCGTCTCGACCGGCAGGCCAGTGGCCCCGGCCAGTTCACTGGCGTTCGGCTTGATCAGGTCGACCGCGCCATAGCGGGCGAAATCGCGGCCCTTGGGGTCCACGATGACCGGCGCGCCGTATTCACGACCGGCCCACAGCGCCGCCTCAATCAGTGCGTCGTCCACCACGCCCTTGGCGTAGTCGGACAGCAGGATGGCGCTGGCGTTCTTAAACACCGCCTTGTCGCCATAGCCGCTGGTCGCGGGCTGTTCGTCGTCCAGCCGCAGCAGTTGCTGACCGGCGGCGACAAAGCGCGTCTTGACGATGGTGGCCGCGCCCTCGGGACGGACGAGCGCGTCCTCGACCCGGTCCTCGGCGGCGATCAGGTCGGTCAGCTCGGCGCCCGCCGCGTCTTGGCCAGCGACGGCGCCCAGCCGGGCATGACCGCCCAGGGCCGCGACGTTGCGCGCCACATTGCCCACGCCGCCGGGCATGGCCACGGTGCGACGCGCGCGCAGGACGGGGATCGGCGCCTCGGGCGAGATGCGACTGACCTCGCCATAGACATAGCGATCCAGCATCAGGTCGCCGACGCAGGCGACCTTCTGCTCATGCACCTGCGCCAGCAGAGTCTGCAGCGCGCCCAAATCGAGTGATCGTTCAGCCATGACGCCGAACTAGCGGATTCAGGCCAGGTTCGCCATCGGCGCCTTGGCGCCGACCTTGATGGCCAGGTCGTCAAAGGCGATCAGTTCGGCGGCCAGGGCCTCGAACTGGTCCAGCGGCACCATGTTGGGCCCGTCCGACGGGGCGTTGTCGGGGTCTTCGTGCGTTTCCAGGAAGACGGCGTCCACGCCCACGGCCACGGCGGCACGCGCCAGAACCGGCACGAACTCGCGCTGTCCGCCCGAAGACGTGCCCTGCCCGCCCGGCTGCTGCACGCTGTGGGTCGCGTCGAAGACGATGGGACAGCCGATCTCGCGCATGATCGGCAAGGACCGCATGTCGCTGACCAGGGTGTTGTAGCCGAAGCTGGCGCCGCGCTCGCAGGCCATGACGTTGGGGTTGCCGGCGCCGACCACCTTGGCGATGACGTTCTTCATGTCCCAGGGGGCCAGGAACTGCCCCTTCTTGATGTTGATCGCCTTGCCCGTGGCGGCGGCGGCCAGCAGCAGGTCGGTCTGACGCGACAGGAAGGCCGGGATCTGCAGCACGTCCACGGCCTCGGCCACGCCGGCGCATTGGGCCTCGGAATGAACGTCGGTCAGGGTCGGCAGGCCGGTGATTTCACGGATTTCGGCGAAGATCGGCAGGGCGTCCTTCAGGCCGATGCCGCGCGCGGCGGTGGCGCTGGTGCGGTTCGCCTTGTCGAAGCTGGTCTTGTAGATGATGCCGACGTCCAGACGCTCGCCGATTTCCTTCAGACGGTGCGCAGTTTCCAGCGCGTGCTGGCGGCTTTCCATCTGGCAGGGGCCGGCGATGAAGACGATGCGACGGCCGCCGCCGATGACGACGGGTTTCTTGAGGCCTTCGGACAGGGTGATGACGGCGTTCGGAGAGGTCACGGCGGCGCTTTCGACTGGTTTAAACGGCGTTGCGCGGGCCTATGCCGCGACTTTAAGTCGGACAGGTGGCGTCGCGGATGCGTTTTCGCAACTTACCCGGCGACTCAGGCCCTGACCACCAACCTCGCGATCATGGTAATCTGAACCTATGACCACGCCCAACGCCCCCCTCATCTCGACCGAAGTTCTGGCGACGCAGTTGGGCGCGCCTGACCTGCGGCTGATCGACGCCAGTTGGTGGCTGGACGGACGCGACGCGTGGGCGGACTTCGAGCATGAGCGCCTGCCCGGCGCCGTATTTTTCGATCTGGAGGCGATCTCTGATCCCGCCAGCCCCTATCCGCACATGCTGCCGACGCCGCAGGCCTTCGCTGAGGCCATGAGCGCCCTAGGCGTAGGTGGAGACAGACGACATCGTGGTCTATGACGCCCAGGGCCTGTTCTCGGCGGCGCGGGTCTGGTGGATGCTGCGGACCATGGGGGCGAAACGGGTTCGCGTTCTGGACGGCGGCTTGCCAAAATGGCGCGCAGAAGGGCGGACTCTGGAGCACGGCCCCGTCCCCGCCAGAAGCTCCTCGACCTTCCAGTTCGCCTTCGCAGCCGAGAATGTCGTCGATCTGGAACAGGTCCGCCAGGCTCTGGACGGCAAGATTCAGGTCGTAGACGCCCGAGGCGCGCCGCGTTTTCGTGGAGACGCCGCAGAGCCGCGTGCGGGCGTGCGCTCCGGCCATATGCCCGGCGCGCTGAACCTGCCCTTCAGCCAGTTGCTGAACGCCGACGGGACGCTGAAGCGCGACACGGCGCTCGAAGCCGCCTTCCGCGACGCCGGGGTCGATCTGGACCGCCCCGTCATCACCAGTTGCGGCTCAGGCGTGACCGCCGCCATCCTGACCCTCGGCCTGGCCGAGCTCGGCCGGTCGTCGCGGCTCTATGACGGCTCATGGGCCGAATGGGGCGCGCGCCCCGACGCCCCCATCGCCGTCGGCTAGCGCTCAGGCCGTCGCCGGAACAGTCGCGTCCGTATCCTCCTCGCCGCGCGACACCACCACGGCGACCACCAGATCGCCGGTGACGTTCAGCGAGGTCCGGCACATGTCGAGGAAGCGGTCGACGCCCAGGATCAGGCCGATCCCTTCTGGCGGCACACCCACCATGGCCAGGATCATGGCGATGACCGGCAGTGACCCCGCCGGTACCCCCGCCGTGCCGACCCCGCCCAGGATACAGACCAGCATGACGATGAACTGTTGGCCCAGGCTCAGGTCCACGCCAAAGAACTGAGCCAGGAACAGCACCGTCACCCCCTCGAATAGGGCCGTGCCGTTCTGGTTGGCCGTGGCCCCGACCGTGAGGACGAAGCGAGCGATCTTGCGCGGCAGGCCCAGGTTCTGCTCCGCCACGCGCAGCGACACCGGCAGGCTGGCGTTGGACGAAGCGGTCGAGAAGGACACCACCATGGCTTCGCGGATGTCGCGAAAGAACTTCAGCGGCGACATGCCCCCCAGGGTGGCGATGCAGATCGGATAGACCACGAACATATGGATCGCCATCGCCCCCACGGCGACAGCGACAAAGGCGGCCAGCCGCACCAGCAGGTCCCAGCCGAACAGGGCCGCCAGGTTGAACATCAGACAGGCGATGGCGACCGGCGCCAGCCGGATGACGAGGTTGATGAGCTTCATCATCACCTCGAACACGCCCTCGATGGTCTTCTGCAGGCTCTCCGTCGCCGGTCCCCTGGCAAGCACCAGGCCGATGCCGAACATCAGGGCGAAGACCATCACCGGCAGGATCTCGTTCTGCGCCGCCGCCGTGAAGACGTTGGACGGCACCAGATCCAGGAAGAAATCGCCCGCTCGCACCGAATCCGGCGCGCTGCCGACAATGGAAGCCGCCCCGCTGCGCCCCTGATCCAGCAGTTGTTGAGCCAGGGCCGGGTCCACGCCATCGCCGGGGCGGAAGACGTTGACCATGACCAGGCCGATAATGACGGCGACAGCCGAAATGAAGACGGTGAACAACAGACTTTTAGTCCCGGCCCGGCCCAGGGTCTTCAGGTCGCCCATCTCAGCCACGCCCACCACCAGCGCCGAAAACAGCAGCGGCAGAACCAGCATGAACAGCAGCCGCAGGAAGATCTGCCCGGCTGGTCCGGTGATGTTGGACGTCAGCCACTGAACCCAGGGCGTGTCGCCTCCGATCGTCAGATTGACCAGGAGGCCGCCGGTCAACCCGACCAGAAAGCCGATCAGCATCAAGACATGCAGCGGAAGCTTCTGTCTGGTCGTTGCGGTCATGCGTCCCCCGATCAGCCGACCGACCGACGCCCTATCGGATCGGCAGGGCGTAGATCAGGCCGCTGGGCCGCGCGCTCCATTGCGCGTTCAGTCCCCTGGCCAGATTCAGCGCCGATTGCTGGCCAAGGTTCCGTTCAAAAATCTCGCCATAGTTGCCGCCGGCCGCGATGGCGTCCCGCGCCCAGGTTCGGGGCAGGCCCAGAGACGGGCCGAACTCGCCCTCCTCACCCAGCAGACGGCGAGTGCGCGGCTCCTGGCTGTCGCGGGTCAGAGCGGCCACATTGGCCTTGGTCACGCCCAGTTCCTCGCCCAGGATCAGAGCGTTCAGGGTCCAACGGATCACCGCCGTCCACTGATCGTCGCCGCGCCGCACGACCGGTCCCAATGGCTCCTTGGAGATCACGTCAGGCAGGATGGCGTGCTGCTGCGGATTGGGCAGGGTCGTCCGCGCCGCCGCCAGGGCCGAGATGTCGGCGGTGAAGGCGTCGCATTCCTCGCGCGCATAGGCCTGACGGGCCTCTTCCTCGGTCTTGACCATGACGGGACGGAACTCGATCCCGCGCGTACGGAAATAATCCTCGACGTTCAGCTCGGTGGTCGAGCCGGTCTGGACGCAGATGCGCGCGCCGTTCAGTTCAGCCGCGCTGTTCAGGTTCAGGGCGCGGCGCACCAGAAAGCCCTGACCGTCGTAATAGTTGATCCCGGCGAAGCTCAGCTCGCCGCCGGTGTCGCGGCTCATGGTCCACGACGTATTGCGCCACAGGACGTCCACCCGCCCGTCGCGCAGGGCCTCAAACCTCAGTTCAGCGGTCAGCGGCACGAATCGCACCGCGTCCGGATCGCCGAAGATCGCCGCCGCCGTCGCCCGACAGAAGTCGACGTCAAAGCCGCGCCAGGCGCCGCGATTGTCGGTGAAGGCGAAGCCGACCAGTCCCTGGTTGACGCCGCAGTTGAGATGGCCGCGCTGCTTGATCGCCGCCAGGGTGGGGCTGGCCACGTCGGCCGGCATGGTCGTCGCGGTCGGTCGCGAGGTCGGCGTCGTTTCGGCGTGATCGGTCTTGCCTTGCCGCTCGCAGGCAGCCGTCGCCAACAGCAGCGCCAGCGATAATCCCGTCACGATATTCGACGCCCGCATTCCGGCACCCTCTCCAGCTTGCGCCCCCGCCTTCTTTAGAGCCCTCTAGGGCCAGAACCGCAACCCGCCGGAGCCGTCATGCCTCGCCTTTCCGACCGCACCCGCCTGATCGCCTCCGCCACACGACGCGGCCAGGGGCGGCGGCCGGTCAATCCGCCGGTCGAGCGCGCCTCCACCATGCTCAGCGACGACCCAGCCTCGATGCAAGACCCGACGCCAGGCCCGGTCTATGGCCTGGACGGCACCAGCGCCGCGCGGGAATTGCGCGCCGCCCTGGCTGATCTGGAGGGGGGCAGCGAGGCCTTCCTTGTCCCCTCCGGCCTCGCCGCAGTCACCGTTCCCCTGCTGGCCCTGCTGCGCCCGGGCGACGAGTTGGTGACCAGCGACGCCGTCTATGGCCCGACCCGCCGCTTCCTGACCCGGCACCTGGCTGCGCGCGGGATCGTGACGCACTTCCATCCGGCGGACGCCTCGACTACCGACATCTTGGCTCTGTGCAGCGAGCGGACGCGGCTGCTGCTGATCGAGTCCCCCTCCTCCCTGACCTTCGAGATCGTCGATGTTCCGGCTCTGACCGCCGCCTGTCGAGCGCGCGGCGTGCTGACGGTGATGGACAACACCTGGGCGGCGGGGCTGGCGCTTCGCCCTCTGGCGCATGGCGTCGACGTCAGCGTCCAGGCCGTGACCAAATACGTCGCCGGCCATTCCGACCTGCTGATGGGCGCCGTGGCGGTCCAGGACTGCGAGGTCGGCCGCGCCATTTTGCACACCATTGAGGACATGGGCTGGCACGTCTCACCCGACGACGCCTGGCTGGCCCTGCGCGGCCTGCGCACCCTGCCGCTGCGCTACAACGAGGCGCTCAAGTCCGCGCTACAGGTCGCCGAATGGCTGCAGGCCCGGCCGGAGGTGGAACGCGTTCTCTTCCCGCCCCTGCCCGGCTCGGTCGGCCATGACCTGTGGCGACGCGACTATTCCGGCGGCGCGGCCCTGATGGGCGTCGTCATGAAGGGCGGCGACAAGGCCTCGGCTCACGCCCTGATGGGCGCCCTCAGTCTGTTCGGCATGGGCTACTCCTGGGGCGGTTTCGAAAGCCTGATCACCCATGAGACCCCGCAACTGGCCTGGCGCCAGAACGCGCCCGCCCTGCCCGGTCAGTTGCTACGCCTGCATATCGGCCTGGAAGATCCGTCAGACCTGATTGCAGATCTGGAACTCGGATTGGCGGCCTGGTCAACACGCTAGACGTCTTGGCGTAGCAGAATCCCGGATTTCCTGCGATCAAAGCCACGAAGCAGGAGGACGTCATGGCGGGTGCGATCAGAGTCGGTATCGGCGGCTGGACCTTCGAGCCCTGGCGCGGGGTCTTCTATCCTGACGGCCTGACCCAGAAGCGCGAGCTGGAGTTCGCCAGTCGCGCTCTGACCAGCATCGAGATCAACGGCACATATTATTCGACCTTCAAGCCTGACAGCTGGATGAAGTGGCGCGACGAGACGCCTGAAGACTTCATCTTCGCGGTCAAGGCCAGCCGGTTCTGCACCAACCGCAAGGTCCTGTCGGAGGGCGGTGAGAGCTTCGACCGATTCCTGTCCCAGGGCCTGACCCTGCTGGGCGACAAGCTCGGGCCGATCAACTGGCAGTTCATGGGGACCAAGAAGTTCGACGCCGAGGACTTCGAGGGCTTCCTCAAACTGTTGCCCAGAGAAAAGGACGGGGTGCGTCTGCGTCACGCCCTGGAGGTCCGCAACCCGACCTTTGCCTGCTCTGAATTCTATGACCTCGCCGGCAAATACGGTGCAGCCATCGTCTATGCCGTCGATGACGAGGAACCGACCTGGCCCCAGATCGATGAGGCCACAGCCGACTTCAGCTACGCCCGACTGATGTCCAGCCGCGAGGATGAAGCGACGGGCATGACGTCGGACGAACTGGACGCCGTAGCTGCCCAGACACGCAAATGGACCGAGCGCGGCGACGTTTTCGCCTACTTCATTTCCGGCGCCAAGGTGCGCAACCCAGCCGCAGCGCAGGCTCTGATCGCAAAGCTGAAATAGGGGCGCGAAGACGCAAAAGACCGAACTTCGTAATCGCCTCGTCATCGACATCGAGCAGATTAAAGAAGCCGTCTGACAACGACTTCTCCTGTGAAGCTTGCCAAGCTATGGCTTGTTTCAGAGGGTAAGGCGTACGTCCGCAAAGACGGCGTCGATCAGGGACAGGGAAACGCATCATGGCGCGAGTGGCGTTGGTTACAGGTGGCACACGAGGCATCGGCAAGGCGATCGTCCAACGATTGCGCGAAGACGGCATGGCTGTCGCCGCCGGCTATTCAGGCAATGACGAAGCGGCGGCGGCGACCGCGCGCGAGCTGGGGGTCATGGTCATCAAGGGCAATGTCGGCTCGTTCGACGACTGCGCCCGCGCGGTTCAGGCGGTCGAGGCCGAGTTGGGGCCCATCGACACTCTGGTGAACAACGCCGGCATCACCCGCGACGGCTTCTTCCATAAAATGAGCCACGATCAGTGGTCGGACGTGATTCGCGTCAACATGGACAGCGTCTTCAACATGACGCGCCAGGTGATCAACGGCATGCGCGACCGGGGCTTCGGCCGCATCGTCAACATCTCGTCGATCAATGGTCAGAAGGGCCAAATCGGGCAAGCCAACTATTCCGCCGCCAAGGCCGGCATGATCGGCTTCACCAAGGCTCTGGCCCTGGAGAACGCGCGCAAGGGCGTGACGGTCAATTGCATCGCGCCCGGCTATATCGACACCGAAATGGTCGGCGCCATGGACCAGAAGGTGCTGGACAGCATCATCGCCCAGATCCCCGTCGGAAGACTCGGAAAAGGCGAGGAAATCGCCGACATGGTGTCCTGGCTCTCGGGTGAGCGTGCCGGATATGTCACAGGCTGCACCCTGTCGCTGAACGGCGGCCAGTACCTGGTTGGCTAAACCCGCTTTGCCTAAAATCCGCCGTTCGGGCGTTCCACCACTGCTGTCATGATGGCGACGGTCGAGGTTGAGGCGGAGAAACCGCCGTGCTTCGCCGCCCCGGCGCAACGCGCCAGGGCGGTCGCGGGCGTGCGCCTCGACCTCGCTGCCCTGATGCTGCTGACCACCTGTCTTGCGGCGACGCCGGCTGCGGCTCAGCTACGCTCCAATGTTCAGGCGGAACAGAGCCGGGTCATCCGCGATCAAACGGTGACCCGCACCCTGCCGCCGCCTGGACGTTATTCCTCGGAAGCCGGCCAAACCTTCATGCTGGACCGCGCCGGAACACTGACCCTGCTGCGGTTCGAACGCTCGACCGAAACCTGGGCCCTGCGTCCATCGTCGGCGCCGCGAGGCGACACCATCTATCGCAATGACGCCGGCGAGCAGGTGCTGCGCGTCACGCCCAGCGGCGGCATCACCGTCTATACCACCCGCAACCCCGGCGGTTCGCCTGTCTCACTGACTGGGGCCGCCGTCAGCCTGGAGCCGACCAGCCTCGGCCCGGTGCAGATGTTCAACCTGATGACCCGCCGCAGCGGCCTCGTCAGCGAAGCCCTGGGCCGATTGGTTCGAATCAACGTCGTCGGCCAGGAATCCGAAGCCCTCTGCATCGAGGCGCTGATCGTCACCACCGACGCCGTGGTCCGCATCGCCCGTTCGCCCAGCGCCCGCCCCTTCCTGGACCGCCTGCGCAGCATCACCGTGATCGAAGGGGCGCGCGCCTCGGTCAGCTACTCTAACGGCGACCTGCGCGTCGTGGTCGACCCCAAACGCGGCATCGCCGGCCGCCCGTCCTCGGCCCGCGTCATCCGCGCTGTGATCCCGCAAGACTGATAGAACGCCTCGGCGACAGGCTAGCCAATCGGCGCTACCGCCCCAGAAAATCAGGAACGGCGCATGAGCCACGACTTTGAAGAGCACGACGAAGACGGCGGCGGTTTCGACGTTGACGATTGGGCGCGGCTGAAGCCCTTCATCGGCTCGGTGGCGACGCTCGAAGATGTCCAGGCGCGCCGGGCTATCTTCGCGCTTGGCGACACCGAGGATGGTGCGACCATCGACATGGACCTGCCCCAACCCGTCATCTGGTGGGAAGACGACGGCGAACAGGCGGCGGTGATCGTGCAAGCCGAAGCTCACATCGGGTCAGATGGCGAGACCATGGAAGTCCTGGGCCTGATCCTGCCCGACGGCAGCGGCGCCGTGGCCCTGATGGACGACGTCGATCTGGTGGACGACACCGATCCGACTTGGCGCGATCTCGTCGCAAGTGCGATCAACGACTTCGACGACGGCCTGGAAGAGTAGAGCTTTCGCTGCAGGCTAGACGTTGAAGCGCCTAGTCCAACCGTCGAACGCAACCTCGACATTGTCGGGAAGAGACGCCGACAAGCGATTGAAATCCAGATCGATATGCAGGTTCGTCAGCACAGCCTGCTCGACCTCGGCCCGTGCAATCCATTCCAGCGCCTTGTCGACGTGGGCATGGGTCGGATGCGGCGTGTAGCGCAGGGCGTCGATGATCCAGAGGTCAGCGCCGCGCACCGCCTCCAGCGCCGCCTCGTCCAGATCGGACACGTCGCTGGAATAGGCCACCGGCCCCATCCGGTAGCCGACCGAACGGATCGGGCCATGCACTTGATCGAAGGTGACGACCGGAACCTGGCCGCCGGCGCCGTCCACGCTCCAGGCCTCGCCGTGCGGCGGAACGCGCTGAGCTTCCAGAATGGCCGGGTAGCCGTGGTGGCTCTCGAAGATGTAGTCGAACCGCTTGGTCAGGGCGTGGTGCGTGGCTGGGTCCATCCAGGCCTGAATACGTCGCCGCGCGTGAATGGCGAAGACGCGCAGGTCGTCGATGCCGTGGGTCTGATCGGCGTGATCGTGGGTGTAGAGGACAGCATCGACGTGGGTGATCCCGGCGGCCAGCGCTTGCTGCCGCAGATCTGGCGATGTGTCGATCAGGACGCTGGTGGTTCCCTCCGGCCCGTGACGGCGCGCCAGCATGGAGCATCGGGTGCGCCGGTTCCGGGGCTCGCCAGGATCGCAGTCGCCCCAGTCGCCGTCGCCGCGCGGCACGCCGCCGGACGAGCCGCAACCGAGAATGACGATCTCCAACTCGCCCGCTTCGGTCATTCGGCGGGCCGGGGTATGCGATCAAACAGGGCGAAGAAGGCGTCGGTCGTGCGCCGGTCCGCTTCCTCAGACGTCCAGCCCCGGATCTCGGCCAGTTTCTGCAGGACCAGGCCGACATAGGCTGGCTCATTGCGCCGCCCGCGATGCGGGATGGGCGCCAGATAGGGGCAATCGGTTTCGACGATGATCCGATCCTCGGGCATCCGGCGAATGACCTCGCGCACGTCTTCCGCCGCCTTGAAGGTGGCGATGCCGGAAACGGAGAACCAGGCGCCAAGTTCCGCAGCCGTTTCAGCCAGTTCGATGCCGCTAGTATAGCAGTGCATCAACAGCTTGAACGGCCCCTTGGCGTGTTCCTCGCGCAGGATCGCCGCCATGACGTCGTCGGCCTCGCGCGTATGCACCACCAGAGGCAGGCCGGTCCGGCGCGCGGCGGCGATATGCTGGCGGAAGACCGCCGCCTGCTCGTCGCGCGGACTGAGGTCGTAATGGAAGTCCAGGCCGCATTCGCCGATGCCGATGACGCGCGGCCTCTCGGCAAGGGCGACCAGTTCGTCGGCGGTCAGCTCGACATGGTCCTTGGCCTCGTGCGGGTGAGCGCCGACCGTGCACCAGATGTCGTCGTGCGCCATGGCCAGGGCGTGCGTCGCCTCGAAGGTCGACAGCTTGTCGGAAATCTCGACCATCAGACGCACGCCCGCTTCACGGGCGCGGGCGATGACCTCGTCGCGGTCCTCGTCGAACTGGGGAGCGTGCAGGTTGACGTGACTGTCGATGATCATCTCAGGGCCTTGGTGCGGGCGATGTCGGCCAGTGCGCCGGCCAGAACGTCGGCGCGGTCCAGGTTGATGGCCGCCGTGCGGTCCGGCAGCTCGGCCAGACGGGTCCACAGCTCTGCCCAGCGCGCGCTCTGCCCCGCCGGCGCCTCCAGCGCGCGGGTCTTCACCGCCGCAATCAGACGATCCATCAGGGTTTCAAAGCGCGCCTGGCCCTCGGCGCCGCGAAAACCGTCGGCGATGGCCAGTTGTTCGGCGCGGTCCACGGCGTCGCCCAGGACCCAGCTGCGGGCCAGGGCGTCGACTTCCTGCATGGCGCCCGAGGACAGGGCCAGGGCCGCGCCTGGCGACCCGCCCGCCATGTCGGCGGCCAGTCGCGCATCGTCGGGATCGGCGCCTGTGCGATTGCGCACCAGAGTCTCCAACTGATCTGCGGTCCAGATCGGGAAGCTGAGACGGCGGCATCGCGAGCGGATCGTCGCCAGCAAGCGACCCGGCGCATGGGTCACCAGCAACAGGACACCTCGCTCAGGCGGTTCCTCAAGAATTTTCAGCAAGGCATTGGCGGCGTTGACGTTCAGGTCATCAGCGGCGTCGATGATCGCCACGCGATACTGGGCCTGAGACGGGCTCTTGGCGAAGAAGCCGGGCAGGTCGCGCGCCTGGTCGACCGAGATGGTCTTCTTCTGTTTTCCACCCTCGACCAGTCGTTCCATCACCAGCAGATCGGGATGGGACTGCGCCGAAACCAGCTGGCTGACCGGATCATAGGGCGCGGCGCCCAGCGGCCCGCGCGACGGGTCAGGCGCGGCCCCCAGCAGGCGGCGCGCGGCGCGATAGGCGAAGGAGGCCTTGCCGCTACCCTCGACCCCGCACAGCAGCCAGGCGTGGTGCAGACGTCCCCGGCTCAGGGCGTCCAGAAAGGCCTCTTCGGCCGCGACGTCCGGGACCAGATCGAACCGGTCGCGCGGGTGTTCGCTCACAGCAGTCGCTCGGACACGGCGCTCCACAGGCGTTCGGAAACGGCCTCGAGCTCGCCCGTGGCGTCGATCACGACACAGCGCTCCGGGTGACGACGCGCCACGCCGAGGAAGCCCTCGCGCAGCTTCTGGTGGAAGGCCAGGCCCTTGGACTCGAACCGCGTCTCGAACAGGCCGCGACCAAAGGCCCGCTCCAGCCCGACCTCGACCGGCAGATCGAACACCAGGGTCAGCTCCGGCTGATCCTCGGCCACGATGGCGGCGTCCAGCGCCTCGATCAGGCTTTCGGGCGCGCCGCCGCCCGCGCCCTGATAGACGCGGCTGGAATCGGCGAAACGATCGCAAACGACCCATTTGCCCGCGTCCAACGCGGGGCGAATGGTGCGTTCCAGATGGTCCGAGCGCGCGGCGTACATCAGCAGGGTCTCAGTGCGCGGCGACCAGCGCTCGGCGTCCCCAGCCACAACGATGTTGCGGATGACCTCGGCGCCCGGCGAGCCGCCCGGCTCACGCGTCTGGATGGCGTCGATCCCAAGCGAGCGCAGATGCTGGACCAGCAGGCGCGCCTGCGTGGTCTTGCCGGCCCCCTCGCCGCCTTCGAATGTGATGAACTTACCGCGCTGCACCCGCGCACAATGGCGAGCGCGGCGCGACAGGCAAGCCTTAACCGCCTGATATCAACAGGGCGTCGTCAAACCCGCGTGCGATGACGGCCTGACGGGCCTGTTCGGCGGCGTTGGCGTCGGGCCACGGACCGACCACAACCCGAAACAGGGACCGGCCATCGTTGCGGATGTCCTGAACCGAGGCCCGATCACCGAGGCGGTCAGCGATTCGCTGCGCCGCACGGCGGTCGGAGAAGGCGCCCGCCTGAACCCAATAGGCGGATGCGTCCTGAGGCCTCGGGACGGAAGGCTGAACATAGGGCGTCGGCGGGGCGACCGGCGTCGCTTCCGCCCTTCGTAGCGCCGTGCCGCCGCCGGTTCTCGGCGCCCGACCGACATAGCGCACCCGCACCTCGCCCACGCCTTGCGAGAGCAGGCCCAGTTCCTCGGCCGCCGCGCGCGACAGATCAATGATCCGGCTGTCGACGAAGGGACCGCGATCATTGACGCGCAGGATGACGCGACGCCCGTTGGCGCGATTGGTCACCTCCACCAGGCTCGGCAGAGGCAGGGTCTTGTGCGCCGCCGTCAGGGCGTTCATGTCGAACCGCTCGCCGGTCGAGGTCGGGCGGCCGTTGTGCTGGGCTCCGTACCAGGAGGCCATGCCGACCTCGTCATAGTTGGGCTGCTCGGCGGGTCGGTACCAACGTCCGCGGATCTGATAGGGTCGCATGGTGCCGGAAACGATGGGCGCGGGATCGGTCACGACCGGCGGTCTCAGCGGCGCGTCACGCCCGCCCCCGAAACTGGCGCACGCGGCCAAGGTGGAAAAGGCGGCGGCGACCACAACGCCCCTCAGCAATCTCGCCATCATGGCCAACGCACTCCAGTTCACTTGAAGTGATGATGGCCGAGGACGTTTCCGGTTTGGTTAACGGGGCGTTTGAAGCTATGCGTCCCCGCGTCGCGGCGACCTATTCGCGCCCGCGCCAGTTCTTGAAGCGAGCGCCTTGAAACCCTCCCTCTACCAGACCCGATCCGGGGTCTTCGCCCTGGCGACCCTGTGCTGCCTTCTGTGGGGCAGCGCCTTTCCGGCGGTCAAGAACGGCTATGCCCTGCTGCACATCGCGCCGGGCGACATCCCCAGCCAGATGCTGTTCGCCGGGTGGCGCTTCGCCCTGGCGGGGGCGATCCTTCTTGGCGTCGCCGCGACGATGAAGAAGCCGATCCTGGCCTTGAGCGGACGCCAGATGCGCCAGGTCGGCCTGCTGGGTCTGACCCAGACGACGATCCAGTATGTCTTTTTCTATATCGGCCTGGCTCACGCCACCGGGGTCAAATCCTCGATCATGAACGCCACCGGGGTCTTCTTTAGCGTCGTTCTGGCCCACTTCATCTATGCCAATGACCGGCTCAACGGCCGCAAGACCCTGGGGTGCCTGATTGGCTTCCTCGGCGTGGTGGTGGTCAATCTGGGCGGCAGCGCCCTTGGCTTTGACTTCAGCCTATTGGGAGAGGGCTTCATCATTATCGCCGCCTTCGTGCTGGCGGCCGCCTCCATCTACGGCAAGCGCTTGTCCGCAAGCATGGATGCGATGGTGATGACCGGATGGCAATTGTTTATCGGCGGAGCCGGCCTGACCGCCATCGGCATGGCCGGCGGCGGCCATCTTGAGAGCCTGAACCTGCAGTCCGGCGCGCTGCTGCTCTACATGGCCCTGCTGTCGTCGGTAGCCTTCGCCGTATGGAGCCTGCTGCTGAAGCACAACCCCGTAGGCCTCATCGCCGCCTTCAACTTCCTGATCCCGGTCTTCGGGGTCAGCCTGTCAGCAATCTTCCTTGGCGAGAGCCTTCTGCGATGGAGCTATCTGGCGGCGCTGGTTCTGGTCTGCGCAGGCATATGGCTGGTGACCCGCCCATCAGCGCCGGCCAAAGCATAGCTGTTCATGTTGTGTGACTGCGCTTTCTGCTTGGGCAGCGGCGCACTTGCCGCTATGCACGCCTCCGCGCGCTGTCTCGACTCGCGCTGGACAGGTGGCCGAGTGGTTTAAGGCAGCGGTCTTGAAAACCGCCGTAGGTGAGAGCCTACCGTGGGTTCGAATCCCACCCTGTCCGCCAGACTTCCCTTTTCTGATCTTCGCACGCCCCGCTCAGACGCGTCTTTATCGCCGCGCGAACACTTGTCGCCAGCAGCGTCGTTCTTGAGGTCTGAAAGCCGTTGGCGCGCCCTGCAGGACTCGAACCTGCAACCCCCTGCTTAGAAGGCAGGTGCTCTATCCGGTTGAGCTAAGGGCGCGTGAGGCCGAAGCCGATCAGACGCGGACTCAGTGAGTCCAGGACTGTTTGCGGTTGGTGGCGAAGTTGTCGGCGTACGCCTTGAGGATCAGCGGCGCGTCTTGCGGCTCATGCAGGCGGAAGGCGATGCCGTGGCGCTCGGCGTATTCGACAGCCTCTTCCTTGGTCTCGAAGCTGAGGCGGACCTGGCCGTTCATGTCGGTAGTGCTGGTCCAGCCCGTCAGCGGGTCCTGGGTACGCGCCGAGGCGGGTTCGAACTCCAGTCGCCAGTCGTGGGTCTTGGCCTTGCCCGACTGCATCGCGGTCTTGGCCGGGCGATAGATGCGAGCGAGCATGGGCGGAATCCTTCGGCGACGTGTCTTGGCCGGGTCCATACCCCGCCGTCGCCGCCCGGTCCAGCCGTCGCCCGCGACTTCAGGCCGCCAGCGTGCTGGAACCGGCGTCGATCCAGCGGCGAGCAGCGCGTTGAGCCTCGGCAATCTCGTCGTGTTCCATCTCCTGGCTCAGATCGCGACGGTATTCCCGCGCTTCCAACGAGCCCTTCATGGACGCCAGATTGAAGATCATGTGGGCTGAAACCCGATCGATCGGACAGCCGTCCAGCCCTGCTGAATAGGCCAGCCCCAGCCGGAACAGGGCGTCGCCGTCCATATCGACGGTCGGCAGCGGCAGGGCCGCAGTTTCGATAGCCTCAGGCGCGGTTTCGTGCGCGGTCATAGCCAGTCCTCCGGGCGTTGGTCATTCTGACCCTGCCGTTCGAACCGCATTCAAATACCGACGGTTTGAAATTAGAGTTAACGCGCCCGTTGGCCGAAAAGAACAGCGCGCGCGGCTTGCGCCGCCTTGTTCGATGCGCCGAGATTGGCGCGCCATTCCTGGCCCACCGCCCTGCCCGCCTGAACCGCCGGCCGCGCCCCCACTCGCTCCATCCAGTCGCTCAGGCGTGGGAACTCAGCCAGATCCTGCCCCTGAAGCGCCGGCAGGAGCCATGGCCAGATCGCCATGTCAGCGATGGAATAGTCGCCCGCGACATAGTCCCTGTCCGCCAGACGTCTATTGAGCACGCCGTAAAGGCGGTGCGTCTCATTGGTGTAGCGGTTCACGCCATAGGCGATCTGACGCTGATCCTTGACCATCGCCGGAGCATACTGACGGAAATGATGGGTCTGTCCCGCCATCGGCCCCAGACCGCCGACCTGCCAGAACAGCCACTGATCAACCTCGGTTCGCGCCCGAACGTCCGATGGATAGAAGCGCCCGGACTTCACGCCCAGGTACTGCAGAATGGCGCCGGATTCGAAGATGGATAGCGGCTGACCGTCCGGTCCGTCTGGATCGACGATGGCGGGCATCCGTCCATTGGGGCTGAGAGCCTGAAACGCCGGCGCGAACTGCTCGCCCGCACCGATGTTCACTGGCTTGACCACATAGGGCAGTCCCATCTCCTCCAGCGCAATGGAGATTTTCCAGCCGTTCGGCGTGGGCCAATACCAGAGCTCGATGGGCTGGGTCATCGCGATCGCCTTCATTCGTGTCGAGACGTCCAGAGATGGCGCGTGCAAGGTGAACGGACAAGGCTGAAACCTGACACCACCATTCAGCCGGAGTTCATGCGCCAGGACCGACCTTGGCCCTCTGTTCAACGGGCCGTCCGCAGCTTTCCTTCGGCGCCCAGACCACGGAGACATACAGATGAACCGCCTCACCAAGGCCGCCATCGTCGCCCTGGCGCTGACCACCACGGCCGCGCCGTTGGCGGCGCAGGCCCAGAACCGCGATCACAGGGAGTATCGCCAGGACCGCCGTGAAGACCGGCGCGATGATCGCAATGACCGTCGCGAATGGCGTCAGGATCGTCGCGAGGATCGCCGTGACTGGCGTCAGGACCGCCGCGACGACCGTCGCGACTATCGCCACGACCAGCGACGCGCCGACCGCTGGGATCGCAACAACCGCGACTGGTGGCGCGGCCGACCCGAGTTCCGTGACTATCGCGGCGCCCGTAACGGCTATTGGTATGCGCCGGGACGCGGCTATTATCGCGTTGATCCGCGCTATCAGAGCTATCGCTGGCGTCAGGGCGGCTACCTGCCCTCGGCCTACCGCGGCTACTACGTGGACGATCCCTATTATTACAATCTGCGCCCCGCGCCGCGTGGCTATCGCTACGTCCACGCCAACAACGACATCCTGCTGATCGCGGTCGCCACCGGCCTGATCGCCAGCGTGTTGCACGACGTCTATTAAGGCGGCGCGCAAGCTTTGAAATCGGCCCCGCAAAGCTCGACTTTGCGGGGCTTTTTCGTGGGTTTCCTGCAAGTTTCCATCGACCAGCGTTCAGCCGTGGTTCATGGCTCGGAAGCCAGATTGATACCCAAGCCGCCCCTCTCGGCGTGCGAGGAAGAAGACCATGAAACGTTCCTTGATGGTGTTCACGGCCATCGCCAGCTTCGCCCTTCCGGCCCTCGCGCCCGTGGCGACCCTGGCGCAGTCGCGACAGGTCCAATCGGAAGACGGACAGCGGGCCCAACGCCCACAGCGCAGCGCCGAGCGGGGCAATCGTCCCGACGCTTCGCGCCCACAGGCAGGGGCGGAACGTCCTGACACGCGGCCGTTACGCCCCACTCGCCCCGAGGGGCAACGACCGACGCGCCCGACCGATCAGGGCCGTCCTCCGGCGTCGCGTCCAGAGCAACCGAACCGTCCCGAAGCGCGACCAAATCGTCCTGGCGCACAGCAGCCCGGTCGCCCCAATCGCCCGGACGGATACCGCCCAGACAGGCCCGATCGTCCGAACCGACCGGATCAACCGAACCGGCCGGATTGGAACCGCCCCGACCGACCCAACGCCCAGCAACCCAACCGACCGAACAGGCCTGATCGACCCAACCGCCCGGATCGGCCAGACCGCCCCAATCGCCCTGACCGGCCGAGTTGGAACCATGACCGCGACTATCGCGACTTCCACAATCGCTGGAACCGCGACCAGTGGCGGCGCGACTGGGATCGTCGTCACCGCAGCGACTGGTGGCGCAACGACAGCCGCTTCCGGGGCTGGAACGGCGTGCGGCTCGGCTTCTATTTCGCGCCGGGCTACGGCTACTACAGCGTGCCGCGCTCCTACTGGAACCGTCAGTACTACGTCGGCCAGTACCTCCCAGAGGTCTTCTGGCGCTATCAGGTCAACGACTGGCGGACCTATGGCCTCGGCTACCCGCCTCCAGGGACCCGTTGGGTCTATGTCGACAACACCATCTACCTGATCGACGACTACGACGGCTACATCATCGAAGTCGTCCGCGACGCCTGGAACTGGTAGTCGGCGGCGAAACGAAAGAAGCCCCGGAGAGCAATCTCCGAGGCTTTTTCCTATTGGGCTACAATGAAAGCCTGAACCTTACAGTCCCAGCTTGGCCTTCAGGATATCGTTCACAGCCGCCGGGTTGGCCTTGCCGCCCGTGGCCTTCATGACCTGACCGACGAACCAGCCAAGCGCCTGAGGCTTCTCAGCCACGGCGGCGGCCTTGTCCGGGTTGGCGGCGATGATGTCATCGACGGCCTTCTCGATGGCGCCGGTGTCGGTCACCTGCTTCAGGCCGTGCTTCTCGACCACCTCGGCGGGCGAGCCTTCGCCGTTCCAGACGTAGTCGAAGACTTCCTTGGCGATCTTGGACGAGATGACATTGGTCTCGATCAATTCGACCAGCTGGGCCACATGTGCGGCCGGCAGCGGGTTCTCGCTGAAGTCCTTGCCATCGGCGGCCAGACGCGCCGAGACCTCGTTGGTGACCCAGTTGGACACCAGCTTGGCGTCGCGGCCCTTGGCCGCAGCCTCGAAATAATCTGCCTTGGCCTGTTCCGAGATCAGCACCACGGCGTCGTATTGCGACAGGCCGTAATCGGCCATCAGGCGACGCCGCTTCTCGTCCGGCAGTTCCGGCAGATCGGCCTTGATCGCGTCGATCCAGGCCTGCTCGATCTCCAGCGGCAGCAGGTCGGGGTCGGGGAAGTAGCGATAGTCCATCGCCTCTTCCTTCGAGCGCATCGAACGCGTCTCACCCGCCGTCGGATCATACAGACGGGTTTCCTGAACGATCGAGCCGCCATCTTCGAGGATCTCGATCTGGCGACGCGCTTCGTAATTGATCGCCTGAGAAATGAAGCGGAAGCTGTTGACGTTCTTGATCTCGCAGCGCGTGCCCAGGAAGCCGAAGTCGCCGGTTTCCTTGAACTTGGCGTAGTTGCCGGCGCGGCAGACCGAGACGTTGACGTCGGCGCGCAGGTTGCCCTTCTCCATGTCGCCGTCGCAGGTGCCGAGATAGATCAGGATGGTCCGGATCTTCTTGACGTAGGCGACCGCCTCTTCCGGCGTGCGAATGTCGGGGCGGGAGACGATCTCCATCAGCGCCGTGCCGGCCCGGTTCAGGTCGACGTAGGATTCCGTCGGCGACAGGTCGTGGATCAGCTTGCCCGCGTCCTGCTCCAGGTGCAGGCGCTCGATGCCGACGTTGAAGAAGCTGCCGTCCTCGGCCTCCACCTCGACCACGCCCTCGCCCACGATGGGGTGATACAGCTGGCTGATCTGATAGCCGGTCGGCAGGTCGGGATAGAAGTAGTTCTTGCGGTCGAACTGGCTCTTCAGATTGATCTGCGCCTTCAGGCCCAGACCCGACTTCACCGCCTGCTCGACGCAGTGCTTGTTCAGGGTCGGCAGCATGCCGGGGAAGCCGGCGTCGACCAGCGACACCTGCTCGTTCGGACCCGCGCCGAAACCGACAGCCGCGCCCGAGAACAGCTTGGCCTTCGACGCCACCTGGGCGTGGATTTCCAGCCCCATGACGATTTCCCAGTCGCCGGTGCGACCTTTGATCAGTGTTTTGTTCTCAGACATGCTCACCACCACTTGGCCGGTTTGGCGACGAAACCGGCGGAGTCTTCCAGTGCGGCCGCGACCTGGAAGACGGTCGCCTCATCAAGGGCCTTGCCGATGACCTGAAGGCCCAGCGGCAGACCATCGCTGCTCAGACCCGCGGGCACCGAGATGCCCGGCAGACCGGCCAGGTTGGTCGTCACCGTGAAGACGTCGTTCAGGTACATGGTCAGCGGGTCGATCTGCTTGTCGCCCAGCTTGAACGCCGCCGTCGGGGTCGACGGGGTCAGGATGGCGTCCACCTTGCCCCAGACATTGTCGAAGTCCTCGGCGATGCGGCGACGCACCTTCAGGGCCTTGACGTAGTAGGCGTCATAGAAGCCCGCCGACAGCACATAGGTGCCGATGGTCAGGCGGCGCTGAACCTCCTTGCCGAAGCCCTCTGCGCGCGAGGCGGCATAGAGATCGTCCAGCGACGAGAAGTCCTCTGCGCGATGGCCGAAGCGCATCCCGTCATAGCGGGCCAGGTTCGACGAGGCCTCGGCCGGCGCCACGATATAGTAGGCCGGCAGGGCGTATTTGGTGTGCGGCAGGCTGATCTCGACGATCTCGCAGCCCGCTGCCTTCAGCCAGGCCACGCCCTGCTCCCACAGCGCCTTGATCTCTTCGGACATGCCGTCGATCAGGTATTCAGCCGGGACGCCGATGCGCAGGCCCTTGACCGACTGACCGACCGACTGAGTCCAGTCTGGCGTCGGGATGTCGAGGCTGGTCGAGTCCTTGGTGTCGAACGAGCACATGGACTTCAGCAGGATGGCGGCGTCGGTCACCGTCTTGGTGATCGGGCCAGCCTGATCCAGCGAGGAGGCGAAGGCCACCATGCCGAAGCGGCTGGCGCGGCCGTAGGTGGGCTTGATGCCGACCGTGCCTGTGAAGGCGGCGGGCTGACGGATCGAACCGCCGGTGTCCGAGGCCGTGGCGGCCAGGCACAGATCAGAGGCCACGGCCGAGGCCGAACCGCCCGACGAACCGCCCGGCGTCAGCTCGGCGTCCGAGCCGCTGGCCTTCCAGGGGTTCTTCACCGGACCGAAGGCCGAGGTCTCGTTGGCCGAGCCCATGGCGAACTCGTCCATGTTGAGCTTGCCCAGCATGACCGCGCCTTCGCGCCACAGATTGGCGGTGACGGTCGATTCATAGGGCGGCACGAAGCCGCGCAGCATGTTGGAGCCCGCCGTCGTCTGCACGCCCTCGGTGCAGAACAGATCCTTGATGCCCAGTGGCGCGCCTTCCAGGTCGCCGCCCTCGCCCTTGGCCAGCTTGGCGTCGGAGGCACGCGCCTGTTCCAGCGCCTTGTCCGCCGTCACTTCGACATAGGCGTTCAGGCTCGGGTTCGAGGCCTCGATATTGGTCAGGAAGGCGCGGGTCAGTTCTTCCGACGAGAAGGTCTTGGCCTTCAGGCCGTCGACGGCGTCTTTCAGGGTAAGCTTGGTCAGATCGCTCATGACTTAATCCACGACCTTGGGCACGACGAAGAAGCCGTCAGCCGACTTCGGGGCGTTCGACAGGACCGCATCCACCTTGGCGCCGTCGGTGACGACGTCTTCACGCAGACGCAAAGGCTGGGCGACGTTGGAGGTCATCGGCTCGACACCCTGCACATCGACCTCGTTCAGCTGCTCGATCCAGTTCAGGATGCCGTTCAGCTCCTGGGCCAGCGGCTCCAGGCGGTCCTCGGGGGTCTTGATGCGGGCGAGGTGGGCGACACGCCTCACCGTCGCGGCGTCGATAGCCATGGAAATCTCCGAAATTCATCCAGCCGGGGCGCACGGGAGTCGCCCGGACTGACTCCTGTCGTGGGTTAGCCGCCCGATGCGGCTTCGACAAGCGTTCCGCATTGCAATATGGGGAGGCCGTGCCCGTATTCGACCTGACAGACCTGCCCGCCGCCTGCCCGCCCGACACCGCCTGGATGGGGCTGGATCTGGGCGAGAACACCATTGGCGTGGCGGTGTCCGACACCAGCCGCATGATCGCCAGCCCGCTGCAGCTGATCCGTAAGACGAAATTCACCCAGGACGCCGAACAACTCATCAAGCTGATGAACGGCCGCAACGTCTCGGCCCTGATCATCGGCCTGCCGCTGAACATGGACGGGACCGAGGGCCCCCGCGCCCAGTCCTGCCGCGCCTTCGCCCGCAATCTGGAACGCATCCGTCCCGTCAACGTCGCCTTCCAGGACGAGCGCCTGTCGACCACGGCGGTCGAGCGCTTCCTGATCGACGAGCTGGATCTGACGCGCAAACGCCGCGCCGACGTGGTGGATCGCACCGCCGCCGCCTGGATTCTGCAGGGCGCGCTGGACCGTCTGCGCGCCTGACCTTCCCCTCGCGCAGACTCGGGCTTATAGCGGCGTCTCGATGACCCATGCCGCTTCCGTCACCGAAACCATCGAGGAGCGACTGACGCCGTTCCCCCGCGATCACTTCCTCGCCGCCGGCGATCTGAACCCGCCCGCCGCCCTGGCGCTGCTGGATCTCGCCGACGCCTTCGTCGACTTCAACCGACAGTCGGCCAAGGGCATCGACCTGATGCGCGGCCAGACGGTCGTGAACCTCTTCTTCGAGAACTCGACCCGCACCAGTTCGTCGTTCGAGATCGCCGCCAAACGGCTGGGCGCCGACGTCGTCACCATGCCGGTCTCGGCCTCCTCGGTGGCCAAGGGCGAGACGCTGATCGATACGGCGGTGACGCTGAACGCAATGAAGCCGGAAATCCTGGTGGTTCGCCATTCGTCGTCGGGCGCCGTGGACCTACTGTCGCAAAAGGTCGGCTGCGCGGTCGTCAACGCCGGCGACGGTCGCCATGAACACCCGACGCAAGCCCTGCTGGACCTGCTGTCCTTGCGCCGCGCTTTCGGCGACGTCGGCGGCCTGACGGTGGCCATCTGCGGCGACATCGCCCACAGCCGCGTAGCCCGCTCCAACGTCGCCCTGCTGTCGATGATGGGCGCACGCGTCCGCCTGATCGGCCCGCCGACCCTGGTGCCGGGCGACGCAGATCGCTGGGGCTGCGAGGTCTTCCACGACATGAAAGAAGGTCTGGCCGGCTGTGATGTGGTCATGATGCTGCGCCTGCAACTGGAACGCATGACCGGCGCCCTGATCCCCTCTACGCGCGAGTATTTCCGCTTCTGGGGTCTGGACCGCGAGAAGCTGGCCTGGGCCGCACCCAACGCCAAGGTCATGCACCCCGGCCCGATGAACCGGGGCGTCGAGATCGACTCCGACGTGGCTGACGACCTCAGCGTCTCTCTGATTCAGGATCAGGTCGAGATGGGCGTCGCCGCCCGCATGGCCGTCCTGGCCGCACTCGCCCACCGCCGCGCGGGAGCCGCCGCATGACCGCCGCTCCCAATACCCTGGCCATCGTCAACGCCCGCCTGCTCGACCCTGCCAGCGACTATGACGGCCCCGGCGCGGTCCTGATCCAGGACGGCCGCATCGTCGAGGTCGTTCATGGCCAGGCGACCCAGCGCCCCGAAGGCGTGACCGTCATCGACGCGCAGGGGCGCTGCCTCGCGCCCGGCCTGATCGACATTCGCGTCAAGACCGGCGAGCCGGGCAATGAACCGAAGGAAACCCTGAAGTCGGCCAGCCTGTCGGCGGCGGCGGGCGGCGTCACCACTATCGTGGTCCAGCCCGACACCGATCCGGCCATCGACGACCCGGCCCTGATCGACCACATCCAGCGGCGTGGCGCGGCCCTCGACCTGGTCAACGTCCGCGCGGCGGGCGCCGCCACCCAGGGCCGCGACGGCCAGCGCATGGCCGAGATCGGCCTGATGCACGAAGCCGGCGCCCTCTACTTCACCGACGGCGACCGGGTCATCGTCAACACCCGCACCCTGCAACGGGTGATGAGCTACGCCGCCGCCTTCAACGCCCTGATCGCTTGTCGTCCGGCCGAGCCGTGGCTGTCGGAAGGCGCGGTCGCGACCTCGGGCGAACTGGCCACCCGCCTGGGCCTGTCCGGCGCCCCCGCCATCGCCGAGCGCATCCAGCTGGAGCGCGATCTGGCTCTGGTCGAACAGACCGGCGCCCGCTTCCTGGTCGACCAGATCTCGACCGAGGGCGCGCTGCAGACCCTGGCCCGCGCTCGGGCGCGGGGCCTCGAGGTCTCGGCCTCGGTGTCGATCAACCACCTCTGCTTCAACGAGATCGACATTGGCGACTACCGGACCTTCTACCGGCTGGACCCGCCGCTGCGTGCCGAGAGCGATCGTCAGGCGTTGGTCGAGGCCGTCCGCGACGGCCTGATCGACGCCATCACCTCCGCCCACGCCCCTGAACCCGCCGAGAACAAGCGCCGCCCCTTCGCCGAGGCCGCGCCCGGCGCCGTGGGTCTGGAGACCCTGCTGCCCGCCGCCCTGATGCTGCATCACGAGCACGGGCTGGACCTGCTGGACGTGCTGCGCCCCCTGACCCAAGGTCCCGCTGGCCTGCTGGGCCTGGACGCCGGCGTTCTGGCGCAAGGCGCGCCCGCCGACCTGGTTCTGTTCGACGCGGGCGCTCCGGTTGTGGTCGATGCGGCCACGCTTCGCTCCAAATCGAAGAATTCGCCCTTCGACGGCCGCCGTCTGCAAGGGAAGGTCTTGCTCACGGTCGTCGGGGGACGCATCGTCCACGACGCACGCTAAACGGGAGCGAATCACTTGCAGGATCTGGCCGCACCGGCGCTTCTGACGCTCGGGCTTGTCGCGATTGGCGGTTACCTGCTTGGTTCGATCCCGTTCGGGGTCGTTCTGACCCGCGCTGCAGGCGCCGGCGACGTGCGCAACATCGGATCGGGCAATATCGGCGCGACCAATGTCCTGCGCACGGGCCGCAAAGACCTGGCCATCGCCACCCTGATCCTCGACGCGGGCAAGGGCGCCATCGCCCTGCTGATCGCGCGGCATCTGTTCGGCGAAACCGCCGGCGCCATCGCGGGCGGCGCAGCCTTCATGGGCCACCTTTTCCCGGTCTGGTTGGGATTCAAGGGCGGCAAGGGGGTTGCAACATTCTTCGGCCTGATCCTGGCTGCCTGTTGGCCGCTGGGCCTGCTGGCGGCGGCGACCTGGCTGATCGTGGCCTTCGCCCTGCGCTATTCCTCGCTGGCGGCCCTGGTCGCGGCGGCGCTGACCCCGCTCTACGCGCTTCTGCCCCTGCCGGCGCTGGGTCTTCCCGCCCCCGCGTCGATCCTGATCCTGGCGATCTTCACCGCCGTGCTGATCTATATCCGCCACCACGAGAACATCGCCCGGCTGCTGAAAGGCGCCGAGCCCAAGATCGGGGCCAAGAAGACTTGACCCCCCTGTCCGACGCCGAGCGTTTCGCCCGGCTTCGGCTGGCCCGCACAGACCGCGTCGGTCCCGTGGCCTTTTCCCAGTTGCTGCAACGCTTCGGCTCGGCTGTTCGCGCGGTCGAGGCCCTGCCTGAACTGGTGCGCCGCAGCGGCCGTGACGGTTACGCCTTACCCTCCGTCGATCGCGTCGAGGCCGAACTGGCTGCGGGCGAGCGCGTCGGCGCGCGACTGATCCTGCTGGGCGACGCGGACTATCCTGACATGCTGGCCGTCGTCGATCCGCCCCCGCCTCTGCTGTGGACGCGCGGCGACGCCAGCCTGCTGTCGCGCCCTTCTGTGGGCGTGGTCGGCGCCCGCATCGCCTCGGCGGGCGGCCAGCGCATCGCGCGTGGTTTGTCACAACAGTTGGGCCAAACCGGTCATGTCGTCGTTTCCGGCCTGGCGCGCGGCATCGACGCGGCGGCCCACCAAGGCGCCCTGCCGACCGGCACGGTCGCGGTCCTCGGCGGCGGCGTGGACGACATCTATCCATCCGAGAACGCCGACCTCTATCGCCAGATCGTCGAGGCAGGCTGCATTGTCTCGGAAAGCCCCGTCGGCGCCCGCGCCCAGGCCCGCGACTTCCCGCGTCGCAACCGCATTATCTCGGGCCTGTCGCGCGGGGTGATCGTGGTCGAGGCGGAAATTCGTTCGGGCTCCCTGATCACCGCCCGACTGGCCAATGAACAGGGCCGCGACGTCTTCGCCGTGCCGGGCTCGCCGCTGGATCCGCGCTCGAAAGGCCCCAACGAACTGCTGCGTCAGGGCGCCATTCTGTGCGAGGGAGTGGAAGACGTGGAGCGCGCCTTCAGCACTCTGCGGACCCTTCGTGAACCGCCGAGCGATTCGCCCTTCCTCGGTGCGCCCGACGACCTGGACGAGGCTCTGATCGAACAGGTCGCCGCCCTACTCTCCCCCACGCCCATACCGCGCGACGAATTGGCCAGAGCGCTCGATCTGCCGATCGGGGTGGTGGCCGCCGCCCTGCTTGAACTCAACCTATCCGGTCGCGCGACGCTATTGGCTGGCGGACTAGCGTCAATCTGATCAGTCCGAGGGCGTTTCCCTTCTGGCCATATCGGCCGCCGCCTCGAGGGCGAAAGCCAGTTTCTCATCGCCGTCCCAGCGCGCCATGCTCGCCAGTTCCACAGCCATCGCCGCGACATACTCCCGGACGGGATAGTCGGTCATGTCTGGCGGAGAAGGCTGCCTAGATTGCCCGCTTGATCGAAGTTCGTGTCGCCCTGTTGCTTCAGCCACGCTCAAACCCTCCTGACATGAATGCGAGTAAGACACAATCAAAGGTAGAATCGCAAGACGATAAACACTCTTAAGGCGCGCAGTTCAAATGACGCGATTGACTTCCCCTTCGACGCCAACCACGTTCGCGCCCCGATTTCCCGAATAGAGCGCCATGAATCTCGTCATCGTCGAGAGCCCCGCCAAGGCCAAGACCATCAATAAATATCTGGGTTCGGACTATGAGGTTCTGGCCTCCTACGGCCATATCCGCGACCTGCCGTCCAAGGACGGCTCGGTCCTGCCCGACGAAGATTTCGCCATGCAGTGGGAGGTTGACGCCAAGGCGTCCAAGCGCCTCTCCGAGATCGCCGAGGCCGCCAAGCGCGCCGACCGCGTCATCCTCGCGACCGACCCCGACCGTGAGGGAGAGGCGATCAGCTGGCACGTTCTGGAAGTCCTGAACAAGAAGAAGGCGCTGAAGGACACCGAGGTCCAGCGCGTCACCTTCAACGCCATCACCAAGGCCGCCGTGCTGGATGCCATGGCCAATCCGCGTCAGCTGGATATGGAGCTGGTCGAGGCCTATCTGGCCCGCCGCGCCCTGGACTATCTGGTGGGCTTCAACCTATCGCCCGTCCTGTGGCGCAAGCTGCCCGGCGCCCGTTCGGCGGGCCGGGTGCAGTCGGTCGCCCTGCGCATCGTCGTCGATCGCGAGATGGAGATCGAGAAGTTCAAGGCCCAGGAATACTGGTCGGTCGAGGCCGATCTGGTCGCCGACAGCCCGCCCTTCACCACCCGTCTGGTCAAGCACGCCGGCAAGCGCATCCAGCGTCTGGACATCCCGACCGAGGAAATGGCCTTCGCCGCCCGCGACGCCATCAAGGCCGGCGATTTCACCATCAAGTCGGTCGAGAAGAAGCCCGCCAAGCGTTCGCCCGCCCCGCCCTTCACCACCTCGACCCTCCAGCAGGAAGCCTCGCGCAAGCTGGGCTTCACCGCACAGCGCACCATGCAGGCGGCGCAAAAGCTGTATGAAGGCGTCGACGACACCGGCGGCCTGATCACCTACATGCGTACCGACGGCCTGTTCGTCAGCCCCGAGGGCATAGCCCAGGCGCGCGAGGTCATCGCCGACCGTTTCGGCCCCGCCTACGTCCCGTCCGAACCGCGCTATTACAAGACCAAGGCCAAGAACGCTCAGGAAGCGCACGAAGCGATCCGCCCGACCAATATCGCGCGCCATCCCGAATCCCTGCGCCTCGAAGGCGACCTGCAGCGCCTCTACGAGCTGATCTGGAAGCGCATGGTCGCCTCGCAGATGGAGAGCGCGCGCCTGGACCGCACCACGGTCGAGATCGAGACGCCCGACGGCCAGACCGGCTTGCGCGCTACGGGTCAGGTCGTCGCCTTCGACGGCTTCATCGCCGCCTATGAAGAAGGCCGCGACGAGAAGCAGAAGGGCTCCGAGGACGAAGACGACGACGGCGGCCGCCTGCCCGCGCTGAAGGAAGGCGCCAAGGCCAAGGTCGAGGCCGTCCGCACCGACCAGCACTTCACCGAGCCGCCGCCGCGCTTCTCGGAAGCCACCCTGGTCAAGAAGCTGGAAGAGCTCGGCATCGGCCGCCCCTCGACCTACGCCTCCATCCTGACGACCCTGCGCGACCGCGAATACGTCCGCATGGACAAGAACCGCTTCTATCCCGAGGACAAGGGACGGCTGGTCACGGCCTTCCTGGAGCAGTTCTTCACCCGCTGGGTCGAATACGACTTCACCGCCGCGCTCGAGACCCAGCTCGACGAGGTCTCCGCGGGCGAACTGGACTGGAAGGCGCTGCTGCGCAGTTTCTGGACCGACTTCCATGCCGCGACGCAAGCCGCCGGCGAACTGCGCACCACGGCCATCCTGGATCACCTGAACGACGCCCTGGGCGCCCACATCTTCCCGGACAAGGGCGACGGTTCGGACCCGCGGGAATGCCCGCTGTGCCATCAGGGCCAGCTCAGCCTGAAGACCAGCCGCTTCGGCGCCTTCATCGGCTGCTCGCGCTATCCCGACTGCAAATACACCCGCCCGGTCGCCTCGCCTGACGGCGCCGAAGGCGGCGCGGACGGCGGCGACCGCGAACTGGGCGTCGATCCGGCGACCGGCCAGCCGGTGCAGTTGAAGATCGGTCGTTTCGGCCCCTATGTCGAAACCACGCCGCCGGGCGAAGAAAAGCCCAAGCGCTCGTCCCTGCCCAAGGGCTGGAGCCCGGCGTCCCTCACTCTGGACCAGGCCCTGCGCCTGTTGGCCCTGCCGCGCGAGGTCGGGGTTCACCCCGAGGACGGCAAGATGATCACGGCGGGCCTTGGCCGCTACGGTCCCTTCGTCCTGCACGCCGGCACCTACGCCAATGTCTCGGACATCGACGAGGTGTTCGAGGTCGGCATCAACCGCGCCGTCGCTCTGCTGGCTGAAAAGCGCGCCGGTCGCCCCGGTCGCGGTTCGGCTACGGCCCCGCTCAAGGAACTGGGCGCTCACCCGGACGACGAGGCGCCCGTTCAGGTTATGGCTGGTCGTTTCGGTCCCTACGTCAAATGGGGCAAGGTCAACGCCACCCTGCCCAAGGGCGTGACGCCCGAGGACCTGACGCTGGAAGCCGCCCTGCCCCTGTTGGCCGCCAAGGCCGGCGCGGCGCCGAAGAAGAAGGCGGCCTCCGCCAAGAAGCCTGCGGCGAAAAAGGCGACGGCCAAGACTGCTGCCGAGAAAAAACCCGCGGCCGCGAAAAAGCCCGCCGCCAAGAAACCGGCGGCCAAGAAGGCTGCGCCCAAGAAGACGGCTGACGCCGAATAGAGCCTAGACGGCTCCCGGTTCGTCCTTCGGATCGGGAGCCGACCTTGCCATCCAGGCGCTAGCGTCCGGCCACCAATTCATTGCGAACCCGACGCCCCAGGGGGTCTCGCCCCGGCCAGGTCTGACCGATATTCGCCTCGACCAGGGTCGTGCAGAACCGCGACAGCAGCATACGGGGCCTGATGCCGTTCAGGCAGACCCGTTCGCCTTCGATGGCCCAGCGCGCGGTCAACCGGCGTCCGTCCGAAAATGCGGCGCGATAGCTGCCGTCCCGGTCAAACCAGTGCTTGACCCACGCTCCGTCCGGATAGTGGGAGATCACCGTATTGCCGAAGGCGTTTTCCATTTCCGCCCGAGCCGGCTGCGCGGTCGCGCAACAGGCCGCCAAGGCGAACGCAAGCGTTTTCATACGCATACGACAACCCTTCCCTTCCCCAAGGCGACATTACAGACCTGTAAGGCTTTGCCAACCGCCTGGTTCCCGAACGGAAATACTTGACTGAGGCGTAGGGGTTTCCATATACCGCCGCAGGCTCGGGATAGGACTGGCGATGCGCGCCGCCCACTCGCCCACGAGGGGCGGTTCCGTAAGCTGAAGACGTTACGACGTTTCCTCCGTCCTCAAGGTTGCATGACAGAATTCACCAAGCTGGGCCTCTCGGCCACGACCCTGCAAGCGGTCGCCGATACGGGCTACACCGAAGCCACCCCCATTCAGGCCTCCGCCATCCCGGTGGCCCTGGCCGGCCGCGATGTCCTGGGCATCGCCCAGACCGGCACCGGCAAGACCGCCGCCTTCACCCTGCCCATGATCGACCGCCTGGGTTCGGGCCGCGCCCGCGCCCGCATGCCGCGCGCCCTGGTCCTGGCCCCGACCCGTGAACTGGCCGATCAGGTGGCCGAGAACTTCGCCAAATACGCCAAGGGCACCAAGCTGAGCTGGGCCCTGCTGATCGGCGGCGTGTCCATGGGCGACCAGGTGGCCCTGCTGAACAAGGGCGTCGACGTCCTGATCGCCACGCCCGGCCGTCTGCTGGACCTGTTCGAACGCGGCAAGATCCTGCTGACCGGCGTCGAGATGATGGTCATCGACGAAGCCGACCGCATGCTCGACATGGGCTTCATCCCCGACATCGAGCGCATCTTCAAACTGACGCCGCCCAAGCGCCAGACCCTGTTCTTCTCGGCCACCATGCCTCCCGAGATCACGCGCCTGACCACGCAGTTCCTCAAGGATCCGACCCGGATCGAGGCCTCGCGTCCGGCCATGACCGCTGACACCATCACCCAGTATCTGGTCCGCATTCCGACCAGCGATCCCAAGGCCAAGCGCACCGCCCTGCGCGCCCTGATCGAACGTTCTGAAGTCAAGAACGGCATCGTCTTCTGCAACCGCAAGTCTGAAGTCGATATCGTCGCCAAGTCGCTCAAGACGCACGGCTTCGACGCCGCGCCGATCCACGGCGATCTGGATCAGTCGCTGCGAATGAAGACCCTGGCCGACTTCCGCGCCGGCGACCTGAAGATTCTGGTCGCCTCGGATGTGGCCGCACGCGGTCTGGACATCCCCGACGTCAGCCACGTCTTCAACTATGACGTCTCGCACCACGCCGACGACTATGTGCACCGCATCGGCCGCACCGGCCGTGCCGGTCGCAAGGGCGAGGCCTACATGATCGTCACCCCCTCCGACGATAAGTCGCTGGATAAGGTGCTGAAGCTGATCAAGATGGCGCCCGAGGAGCTGACGCTGGAGGGCATCGACTTCGCCTCCATCAAGGACCGCCCCCGCTCCGACGATTCGAAGGGCCGTGGCCGTAGCCGCAGCGATCGCCCCCGTCCGATCCCCAAGAGCGACAACGTCGCCTCGATGGAGCCGATCACGGCTCCGCTTCCCCGAGTTGAAAAGGTCGAGGAAGCCCGCGAAGAGGCCCCGCGCCGTTCGCGCAGCCGTCGCTCCACCAAGTCGGAAGCCGCCGTCGAAAGCAACGCCGTCATCGCTGCTGCGCCTGAAGCCGCCGTCGAAACCGTCGCCGCTCAGACCAAGGCCGCCCCCGCGCGTCGCGACCGCAATCCGCCGCGCGAAGCCAAGACGACCGACCAGCAGAAGGATCTGCCGCTGCGCGCCGCCAACGGCGGTTTCGGCGACGATATTCCGGCCTTCCTGCGCCGTCCGGTCGTCTTCCACGACTAGGATCAGTCCGCTTCGACCTGCGGCTTAACCGGTCATTACGGATCAATGTTCTAGGGTCCGCCCACTAAGAAATAGGGGCGCGAGAATCAGAATGACGGCGCAGGTCGAAACCGCCCTTCGCGGGCCGGAGGCTTATGCATTGGCGCACCGCATCGTGGACGCCATGCAACAGGCCTCTGTCTGGCCGACGCCGCTGAATTTCGAGCTGTGGCTGCACTATGTCAGCGATCCCGAAGGTCCGCTGGGCCGTGAGCTCCAACGACTTCTGGCCGGCGACGCCCCCTTCACCGACGCGACGGCGGAAATGCTGGCGGCTGAATTCCTGCCGCGCGGCCGCCTGTCCGAGGAAATCCGCGACGTCGGCGCTGTTCTGAACCGCGAACTTGCCGCCGTGGCCGAGGCTATCGACAACGCGCGCAAGACGCAGACCGCCTATGGCGAGACACTGAGCCACGCTTCGGCGAAGATGCAGGACACCGAGCGTCCCACGGACCTGACGGAAATCGTCAGCACCCTGTCCACCGCCACCCGCAAGGTCCAGCGCCACACCTCGGCCCTGGAAAAACGCCTGGAGTCTTCGAACCGGGAAGTCGTCCGCCTGCGCGAACATCTGGAACAGGTGCGCCGCGACGCCATGACGGACGCCCTGACCAACCTGGCCAACCGCAAGACCTTTGACGAGCAGATCGCTCGCCTTTGCGAAGAGGCCGAGGTCGAGGGCAAGCCCCTGACCCTGGCCATCGTCGATATCGATCATTTCAAGCGCTTCAACGACACTTGGGGCCACCAGACCGGCGATCAGGTGCTGCGTTACGTCGCCAGCGTCCTGGGTCGAATCTCACGTGCGCCGCGCGTCGCCGCCCGTTACGGCGGCGAAGAGTTTGCTGTCATCTTCCCTGGCGAGACGCCGGGCACGGTCGAGGCCGCCCTGAACGCCATCCGAGAAGAAATCGGTTCGCGCTCGCTGCGTCGGCGCTCCACCAATGACGATCTGGGCGCCGTGACCATCTCGGTCGGCTTTGCTGAGCGTCGCCCTGGTGAAACCGCTCTCGGGGTGCTGGAACGCGCCGACGAGGCCCTTTACGCCTCCAAGCGTGGAGGCCGCAACTGCGTCACCAACGCTGAGTTGATGACCCAAGCCGCCGCCTGAAAGGCTCCGACGCTAAAGCCCTTGCTGAATCGCCCCCACGCCGTGTCATAACGGCGAGATGAGAAGCTTCGCTTTCAACGTCGCCTACTGGGTTCTGTCCATCGCCTATTGCCTGGTGGCGGCCTTCGCCGCACTGGCGCCTGGCCGGCGCGCCACCACATGGGTCATCCGTCGATATGTGCGCCGCATGGTGCAGGCCATGGCCTTGTTCGCCGGCATCCGGCTGCGGGTGCGCGGCAAGGAGCGCCTGCCGCAAGGCGGTTTCATCGTCGCCTCCAAGCACCAGAGCTGGGGCGACGGCTTCGCCACCTATGACCAGTTCGACGATCTGGCCTTCGTCACCGGCGACCACTTGGAGAAGTTTCCGCTGCTCGGCACGGTGCTGAGGAAGCTCGGCGCCATCGTCGTCAACAGCTGCGGCGGTCACACCGCCCGCGCCGCGCTCAAGGAGCGCGCCGCCGACGCCCATCGCGAGGGCCGCAAGATCCTGATCTACCCCGAAGGCCATCTGGCCAAGGTGGGCGAGAAGTTCCGCTACCGCTCGGGCGTCTGGCACATGTACCGCGACTTCGACATGCCGGTCGTGCCCCTGGCCACCAATCTGGGCCTGTTCTGGCCCCAGGAGGAAGCGCGCAAGACCCCGGGAACGGCCACGCTGGAATTCCTCGAGCCCATCCCGACCGGTCTGCCCAAGGACGAGTTCCTGGCCCGGCTGGAAGCCGCCATCGAAGGCAAGACAGCTGAACTGATCGCCGAGGCCACCGGTCAGCCGATCTCGCACGCCGTGCAGGTGCCGACGCCGAGCGAGGTCGCGCTCGCGGCGACAGCGGCGGCTTAGGCCGCCGGGATCACCGCGCCGTCGTACTTCTTGGCGATGAAATCCTTGACCGCCTGGCTTCGCAGGGTCGTGGCCAGGGCCTGAACACGCGGGTCGTTCTGGTTGTCCGGACGCGCCACCAGATAGTTGACATAGGGACTGTCGGCGCCCTCCAGCGACAGGGCGTCGGTCTTGGGCTTCAGCCCGGCGTCCAGGGCATAGTTGGTGTTGATCACCGCCGCATCGACCTGGGGCAGGATACGCGGAATCGTGGCGGCCTCGACCTCCTGGAACTTCAGCCCCTTGGGATTGGTCGCGATGTCACGCACCGTCTGCAGCGGATTGGTCGGATCGCGCAGGGTGATCAGGCCCGCACCTTGCAGCAGCAGCAGTGAGCGCCCGGTATTGGACGCATCATTCGGCAGCACCACCTGCGCCCCGTTCGGGATCGCCGCCAGGGCCGTGTGCTTCTTGGAATAGATACCCAACGGCTCGACGTGGACGCCGACGACCGTCACCAGATCGGCGCCGCGCGCGATGTTGAACTCGTCCAGATAGGGCTTGGTCTGGAAGTAGTTCACGTCCAGCCGCTTTTCAGACAGTTGCACGTTCGGCTGAACGTAGTCGTTGAAGACCTTGATCTCGATCGGCACGCCCTCGGCGGCCAGGATCGGCTTCACGACCTCCAGAATCTCGGCGTGCGGCACGGCGGTGGCGCCGACCAGCAGGGGCGCGCCCTCGCCTCCCGCCTTCTTGTCCGCGCCCTGGCCGCAGGCGGCGAGCGTCAGGACAGCGACAGCGGACAGCAGCAGCGAACGGCGGATCATGGGCGGGCTCTCAGGAAATCAGCGGTGCGAGACCTTAGCGACCAGACGGTCGCCGATCATCTGCAGAATTTGTACGAGAACCAGCAGCAGAACTACGGTTACGACCATGACGTCGGTCTGGAACCGCTGATAGCCGAAGCGCACGGCCAGGTCGCCCAGACCGCCCGCGCCGACCACGCCCGCCATGGCGGTGTAGCTGACCAGGGCGATGGCCGTGACCGTGGCCCCGGCGATGATGCCCGGCATGGCCTCGGGCAGCAGGGCCCGCGTCACGATCTGGAAGGTCGAACCGCCCATGGCCTGGGTCGCCTCGACCACGCCCTTGTCCACTTCGCGCAGGGCCGTTTCGACCAGTCGCGCATAGAAGGGCGCGGCCCCTACGACCAGCGGCGGAATGGCCCCGGCCACGCCCAGCGAGGTGCCGACCAACAGCACCGTCACCGGCAGCATGACGATCAACAGGATGATGAAGGGCACAGAGCGCAGGATGTTGACGATCAGCGACAGCACGGCGTTCAGCACCGGATTGGCCGCCAGTCGCCCCTTGCCCGACAGGTAGAGCAGCACGCCCAGCGGCACGCCCAGAATAACGGTCAGCACCAACGACCCGCCCAGCATCAGCATCGTGTCGATGGTGGCCCGGCCGATCTCGGCCCAATCAACGTTCTCGAACATCAGGCTGCCTCTACCGTCACGCCGCGCGCCGTCAGTTGCGACATGGCCGCCTCGGCGTCGCCGCCGGTGAAGGCCACGACCAGCTGGCCATAGGGCTCGCCCCGGATGCGGCTGATCCGCCCCGAAAGGATGGAATAGTCCACGCCGACCGAGCGCGCGACGCGGCTCAGTTCGGGTTCATAGGTCGAAGAACCGCGGAAGGTCAGCTTGGCCAGCCGCGCGCCGGCCGGCACGACCGAGGCGTCGAACGCCTCCTCGCCCTCGGCCAGCATGGCGCGCGTCACGGCGTGTTGCGGGTGCAGGAAGACGTCGGCCGTCGCGCCCTGCTCCACGATCCGACCGTCCTTCAGCACCGCCACCCGATCGCAGACGCGGCGCACCACCTCCATCTGGTGGGTGATCAGGACGATGGTCAGGCCCAGGTCGCGGTTCAACCCGTCCAGCAAGGTCAGGATGTCCTCGGTCGTCTCCGGGTCCAGCGCGCTGGTGGCCTCGTCGCACAGAAGGACGCTGGGACCGCAGGCCAGGGCGCGAGCGATGCCGACGCGCTGCTTTTGGCCGCCCGATAGCTGGGCCGGATGTTTTTTCGCGTGTTCCGCCAGCCCCAGCTGGGCCAGCAGTTCCGCCGTCCGCGCCTTGACCTCGGCCTCGGGACGGCCTTCCAACCGCAGAGGAAAGGCGACGTTGTCCTCGATGGTCTTGGCGTTCAGCAGGTTGAAGTGCTGAAAAATCATGCCGATCCGACGCCGCGCGGCGCGCAGTTCGGCGGGCTTCAGCGCCGTGATCTCTTGATCATCGACAAAGATACGACCCGCGTCGGGCGTCTCCAGCCGGTTGATGGCGCGGATCAGGGTCGACTTGCCGG
>RCUP01000103.1_pt1 | contig 90209 bp, 63 predicted proteins | sample 2166341 | NCBI WGS metagenome assembly RCUP01 (sample SAMN09932325, study PRJNA488358) | compost metagenome | isolation source: compost soil in succinonitrile-enriched | place: Germany: Experimental Botanical Garden | reverse complement strand
GTATGGGTTTGCGCATCGTCAAGATACTGCAGCCGGTGTTCGAGGTTGCGCAGGAAGGTGTAGGAGCCGAGCAGTTGTTCCACGATGGCCGGTTCCAATAGCCCCTTGTCCGCGACCGTGCGCAAGGTGGCGCGTGTGGAACGGTCACGCAGCTCGGCGTCGCGCCCGCCCCGTATCAATTGGAATACCTGGGCCAGGAATTCGATTTCGCGGATGCCGCCGCGGCCCAGCTTGACGTTGTTGCTGCGGTCCGGATGCAGCCGTTCCTGGCGGTTGACCTCGGCGCGGATCTGGCCGTGCATGGTGCGGATGGCGTCGATGACGCCGAAATCGAGGTAGCGGCGGAAGACGAACGGGCGCACGATGGCGTCAAGTGACGCGATATCTTCGGGCTTGCCCGTCACGGCGCGCGCCTTGACCCAGGCGTAGCGCTCCCATTCGCGGCCCTGCACGATCAGGTATTGCTCCACCATGCCCAGGCTGGCGGCCAGCGGGCCCGAGTTGCCGTTCGGGCGCAAGGCCATGTCCACGCGGAAAGTAAAACCATCCTGCGTGATTTCGGCCAGGGCGGCGATCAGTTTCTTGCCCATGCGAATGAAAAATTCGTGGTTGGACAGGCTGCGCTGGCCCGGTACGGTGACTTGCGTGTCGCCATCTTCCGGGTAGACAAAGATCAGGTCGATATCGGACGAAACATTGAGTTCGCCGCCGCCCTGCTTGCCCATCGCCAGCACCATCAAGGCCTGTTCCTCGCCCGATTCCTCGCCGACCGGCATGCCGTGCAGGGCCACCATCTCGGCCATGATGGCGTCCACGTGCGTGCGGATGGCGAAATCGGCAAAGCCTGTCATGGCAGTGACGACTTCGTTCAAGTCGGCCCGGCCTTCCAGATCGCGTGCGATCAGGCCGCAGACGAGCAGGTTGCGCAGGCGGCGCATGGCCCGCTCGGGCGGCAGCGGCGGCGTGGCGGCGTTCGCCTGGGCGGCCAGCTCGGCGGCAAAATCGAGCCCGTCCAGCGGCGCGCGCACCAGTTGCGCTACCTGCGCGGCGCGCTCGGGGGCGGCGTCCAGCCAGCGCTGGTAGAAACGGGAGGCGGAAATCAAAGGCTGTGTGCTCATGGTATCGGTAAGTGTCTCGTGGATGCGGCGTGCATGTTCTTGTTTAACTTGGCTGCGAACGGCGGGGGATGCGGTAAAATTATGCCGCTGGCCTCACGGCCGACATTGCGTGCTCTTCCGGACGATGGTAAGGGAGGCTTTGCTCAGACGCAAGCGCAAGGACGCAGGCGCGCACCACGAATGCAGACGATTTTTGCCATTATTTGACGCCGGACCAGTTTATTAGCTTATTGATGCAAAAACCGCCAGAAGCAAGCGTGACAGAACATGTGCCATTGGCTCTGCGCTGGCAGCGGCTGCGTGCTGCCTATCGCATGGCCAACCTGGCCACCCACCATGTGCTGGGTTTTACCATCAAACTGGTACTGCTCGCGTATTTCGCCTTCGCCGTGCTGTTTTTATTCCTGCGCTACGCGATTCTGCCGAATATCGATTATTACAAAGGTGATATCGAGCGGGCGGCCAGCCGCGCGCTGGGCAACCCCGTCAGCATTGCGCGTATTTATGCCTCCTGGCATGGCGTGCGGCCGAATCTTTTCCTTGGCGACGTGACCCTGCGCGACCAGGCGGGCCGCCAGGCGCTGAGCCTGCCGAGCATATCGGCTACCGTGTCGTGGTGGAGCGTGCTCGGTTCCGTGCGCTTCACTACCCTGGAAATCACGCGGCCCGACCTCGATGTGCGGCGCAGCAAGGATGGCAAGCTGTACGTGGCCGGGGTGTTGATCGACAGTACGCAAGGCAGCGATGGCAAGGGCGCCGACTGGCTGCTGTCGCAACATGACATCATCATTCGCGATGGCAAGGTGCGCTGGACGGACGAGGTGCGTGGGACACCCGAGCTGGCTTTATCGCAAGTCAATCTGCTGCTGCGCAACCGCTGGCGCAGCCACCGCCTGGGCTTGCAGGCCACGCCGCCCGCCAGTCTGGCCGCACCCATCGATGTGCGCGCTCACTTCACGCATCCGCCTTTCAGCACGCGCATCTCCGATGTGTCGATGTGGAAGGGCGAGCTGTACGCCGACCTGAAAAACGCCGACCTGGCTGCCTGGCGCCGCTACCTCGATTACCCGTTCGAACTGAGCCAGGGCAAGGGCGCCTTGCGCGCCTGGCTGAGCCTGGATCACGCGCGCCTGGCCGGTTTCACGGCGGACGTGGGTTTGACGGATGTGACGGCGCAGCTGGGCGAGCATATCGCGCCGCTCGACTTGCTGTCGGTCAGCGGACGCATTTCGGCAAAAGAAGAGTTCTCGGCGCAGGCACCCGACGGCAAACCAACGTTTGGCGCGAATGGGCACCAGGTGGAGTTGACGAATTTCGCGGTGGAAACCCGAGACGGCCTCAGCCTGCCGTCCACGACTTTGTCCGAGCGTTTCATTGCTGCCACCAAGCGCAAGCCGGCGCGCACGGAAATCACGGCCAAGTCGCTCGATTTGCAAACCCTGGCCGCGCTGGCCGACAAGCTGCCACTTGGCGAACAGCAGCGCCAGCGTCTCGACGCCCTGGCGCCGCGTGGGCGTTTGCAGGATTTTGCCGCGCAATGGGAAGGCGAGATGGCGACACCGGCCAGCTACCGTTTGCGCGGCAAGTTCATCGATCTGGGGCTGAACGCGCAGTCGGTGCGCCTGGCCGTGGCGAAGACGGCGACCGGCCCCGCGCAGGCGGCCGCACCGGCTATCCCCGGTTTCGAACATTTGACTGGCAGTATCGACGCCAGCGACAAGGGCGGCAAGGTCGATATCGATGCACGGGGATTGGTATTGCAACTGGCCTCCTATTTGAGTGAGCCGGCCTTGCCGTTCGAACAGTTCGAAATGGAGGCGCGCTGGGCTTTCCAAGCAGACAATATGCTACAAATCGACCTGGACAGGCTTGATCTTAATCAACAAGGCTTGCGTGTTGCCTTGCAAGGCACGCACCGGATGCCGCTCGACGGCAAGAACCTGGGCCAGGTCGACTTGACGGGCACGATCGATAATTTCGAGATCAACACCATCGGCCGCTATCTGCCGCTGCAAACGCCCGAGCATCTGCGCCACTGGCTGACGGGCGCGCTGGAAGGCGGCATGGCGCACGATGTCAGCCTGCGCCTGCGCGGCGAACTCGAGCATTTTCCGTTCAAGGCCGATACACCTGCCCAGCGCAACCGTGGCGACTTCCGTATTGCCGGCAAGATCGAGAATGGCAAGCTGAACTATGCGCCCGGCGAATTTGCGGAAAGCGGCCCGCTGGCAGGCAAGGCGCCCCTGTGGCCGCAGGCGGAAAAGATCAAGGGCAGTTTTGTGTTCGAGCGGGCGCGCATGGAAATTCGCGGCGACACGGCCACCACGGGCGGCGTGGCATTGGCGAACGTCAAAGCCGTGATCCCCGACCTGACTGTGTTCGACACCTTGCTCGACATCGAGGGCAACGCGGCCGGCCCGATGCAGGAATTTCTCAAGTACGTGACTGCCAGCCCCGTGCTGGGCTGGATCGAGCATTTCACGGATGAAACGACGGCGACGGGCAACGCCAAGCTGGCCCTCAAACTGCACTTGCCGATCGAGCGCATGCTCGAGTCGACCGTGCAGGGCAGCTTGCAACTGGCGGGCAACGACGTGGTGCTGTTCCACGACATGCCGCCCGTGCTGGGCACGCAGGGCAAGATCGAGTTCAACGAAAAAGGCGTCAACCTGAATGGTTTGAATGGCAGCCTGCTGGGTGGGCCGCTGGCCATCTCGGGCGGCACGCAGCCGGACAGTTCCATCCAGGTGAAACTGGCCGGCAACATGACCATCGACGGCTTGCGCAAGACCTATCCGGCGCCCGTGCTGCAGCGCCTGGCGAAACATTTGAATGGCGGCGCGCGCTACAACGGATTGATCACGGCGCGCGACCACCAGGTGGTGGTCAATGTCGAGTCGCCGCTGACGGGCCTGGGCCTGGACTTCCCCGCTCCCCTGAAAAAGCCCGCCGGCGACAGCCTGCCCGTGAAATTCACCCTGACGGGCAATGCGGCCAATGGCGCCGGCTTGCGCACGGACGATATCCGCATCGCGGTGGGTTCCAGCATCGCTGCCCGCTACCAGCGCCAGAAGCAGGGCAAGGATGCCTGGCGCCTGGTGCGCGGCGGCATCGGCGTGAACGTGCCGGCGCCGGAACCGGAGAGCGGCATGATGCTCAACGTCAATATGAAAACCCTGGACGTGGACAACTGGATTGCCACCGGCAGCGAGATCGCCGGCAACGCCACAGCGTCCGCCGATAGCGGTGCCGCCGACGATACGCCCGATATCGCGCAATACGTGGTGCCGGACATGATGGCGGCCCGCGCCAGCGAACTGATGCTGGGCGAGCGCAAGCTGGAAAACGTGGTGGTGGGCGCCACGCATCAAAAAGATGTGTGGCAAGCCAATATCGACGCGAAACAGGTGTCGGGCTATGTGACGTGGCTGGAAACACCATCCGGCCTGGGCAAGATGACGGCACGGCTGTCGTCGCTGATCATTCCGGAGTCGGCCGCCAATGATGTGAAGAATTTGCTGGAAGGAAAAAGCGGCGCCCAATCGATCCCTTCGCTCGATATCGTCGCCGAGCAATTCGAGCTGTTCAACAAGAAGATCGGCCGGCTGGAGTTGCAGGCCTATAACACCATGGCGGCGGGCGGGCGCGAGTGGCGCGTGGGCAAGCTGCAACTGTCGAACGCCGATGGCGCGCTGAGCGGCAGTGGCAAATGGGTCATCAAGGATGGGCAAAGCACGACCAGCCTGCGTTTCGGCCTCGACATCGTCGATGCGGGCAAGTTGCTCGACCGCTTCGGCTTTGCCGACACGGTGCGCCGCGGCAAAGGGCGCCTGAGCGGCGACATCGCCTGGAACGGCTTGCCGTATTCGCTCGACATTCCCACCTTGTCGGGGCAGATCGAGATGAACGTGGAGTCGGGCCAGTTCCTCAAGCAGGACCCGGGCGCGGCCAAGCTGTTGGGCGTGCTCAGCCTCCAAGCCTTGCCCCGCTTGCTGAAACTGGATTTCCACGACGTGTTTTCCGAAGGCCTGGCTTTCGACGGCATCACGGCCAACGCCAGCATCAAGCGTGGCGTGGTGACGACGAACAACCTCAAGATGCATGGCGTGGCGGCCACCGTGCTGATGGATGGCACGGCCGATATCGCCAATGAAACGACGAATCTGCACGTGGTGGTGATCCCCGAATTTAACCTGGGAACGGGACCGCTCGTGTATGCGCTGGCCGTCAATCCCGTCATCGGCCTGGGCAGTTTCCTGGCGCAATTGTTCCTGCGTGCGCCCGTGATGAAGGCGCTCACTTACCATATGCAGATCGCCGGCCCGTGGAAATCGCCCGTCGTGACCAAGCTCGATGGTGGTAAATTGGAAGCTGTCGCCGTGCCTGCCGCTGCCGCTGCGGCGGTGGAGGCCGTGGCGAAATAGGCGAGGCCTTCGAATCGATAAGAGGTGGCAATGATGCATACAGTCGCAGCAGTACAAATGATTTCCTCGCCATCCGTGGACGATAACCTGGCCACGGCGCGGCGCCTGGTGGCGCAGGCCGCCGCCGGTGGCGCGCAGCTGGTGGTGCTGCCCGAATACTGGGCCATCATGGGCAAGCAGGAAACGGACAAGCTGGCCCATGCGGAACAGCCCGGCAGCGGGCCGATCCAGGATGGCATGGCGCAGATGGCGCGCCAGCACGGCATCTGGCTGATCGGCGGCACCTTGCCCCTGATCTCGGGCCAGGAGGGCAAGGTTTTGAATACGACGCTCGTGTACGATCCGCAAGGCGAACCGGCCGGCCGCTACGACAAGATCCACCTGTTCGGTTTTACGCGCGGCATCGAGTCGTACAATGAATCGCGCACCATCGTGCCCGGTGCGCAAGTGCGCGCTATCGAGACGCCGTTCGGCCGCGTCGGCCTGTCCATCTGCTACGACTTGCGCTTTCCCGAACTGTACCGCGCCATGGGCGATTGCGCGCTGATCGTCGTGCCCGCCGCGTTTACCCATACGACGGGCAGCGCCCACTGGGAAGTGCTGCTGCGCGCGCGCGCCATCGAAAACCAGTGCTATGTGCTGGCCTCGGCGCAGGGCGGCCTGCATCCGAACGGCCGGCGCACCTGGGGCCACAGTATGCTGATCGACCCGTGGGGCGAAGTGATCGCCGTGTTGCCCGAAGGCGAGGGCGTGGTCAGCGGCGAGATCGATCTGGTGTTCCTGGCCGGCGTGCGCGAGTCGCTGCCGGCCCTCACGCACCGCACCATGTAAATTGAATTGTGAGAAAAAGCCATGATCCCATTTGAACCCAATCTGTCCAGCCTGGCCGTGGCACGCGATATCCTGCTCACGCCGTTCGGCCTGGACGAAGACAAGCTGCTCAAAGCCCTGGGCACGATGTTTACGCACAAGGTCGACTATGCCGACCTGTATTTCCAGTCGACCAAGAGCGAAGGCTGGAGCCTGGAAGAGGGCATCGTCAAGACGGGCAGCTTTTCCATCGACCAGGGTGTGGGCGTGCGCGCCGTGTCCGGCGACAAGACGGCGTTTGCGTATTCCGACGACATTTCCGAACGGGCCCTGCTGGAAGCGGCGGCGGCCACGCGCACGATTGCGCGCGCGGGCGCCGGCAAAATCAAGATCGCGGGCCAGATGCAGCCGCAGGGCGGACGTTCCTTGTACCTGCCCAACGATCCACTGGCCTCGCTCGATGCCACGGCCAAGGTGCAGCTGCTCGAGCGCGTGGAAAAGATGGCGCGCGCGAAAGACCCCCGCGTGGTGCAAGTGATGGCGGGCCTGGCCGGCGAATACGACGTGGTGCTGGTGCTGCGCAGCGACGGCGTGCTGGCGGCCGACATCCGCCCGCTGGTGCGCGTGTCGCTGACCGTGATCGCGGAACAGAATGGCCGCCGCGAAACGGGCTCGGCCGGTGGTGGCGGGCGTTTCAGCTATGACTATTTCAGCGATGCCGTGCTGGAACAATACGCGACGGACGCCGTCAATTCGGCCTTGGTGAACCTGGAAGCGCGTCCCGCGCCAGCCGGTCCCATGACCATCGTGCTGGGCCCGGGCTGGCCCGGCATCCTGCTGCACGAAGCGATCGGCCATGGCCTGGAAGGTGATTTCAACCGCAAGGGCTCGTCCGCGTTTTCGGACCGCATCGGCGAGCGCGTGGCCGCCAAGGGCGTCACCGTGGTCGATGACGGCACCCTGGCTGGCCGGCGTGGTTCCCTGAACATCGATGACGAGGGCAATCCCACGCAGTGCACGACTCTGATCGAGGATGGCATCCTGAAGGGTTACATCCAGGACACGATGAATGCGCGCCTGATGAAGATGCCCGTGACGGGCAACGCGCGCCGCGAATCGTTCGCCCACCTGCCCATGCCGCGCATGACGAATACGTATATGCTGGGCGGCGACAAGGACTCGGGCGAGATCCTTGCGTCCGTCAAAAACGGCTTGTATGCCGTCAACTTCGGCGGCGGCCAGGTCGACATCACGAACGGCAAGTTCGTCTTCTCGGCCAGTGAAGCGTACATGATCGAAAACGGCAAGCTCAGCTATCCGGTGAAGGGCGCGACTCTGATCGGCAATGGCCCGGACGTGCTCAACCGCGTCTCCATGATCGGCAACGACATGCGCCTCGATTCCGGCGTGGGCATCTGTGGCAAGGAAGGGCAAAGCGTGCCCGTGGGCGTGGGACAGCCGACCTTGCGCCTCGATGGTATTACGGTTGGCGGGACTACCTGATTTTTTCGGGCACTGCGCGGCCAACAACGGTGTCGGATTACGCGCGGCTGCGCCCCGCTAATCCGACCTACATTTCTGGCATGCTGATCGTGTAGGTCGGGTTAGCCCGAAGGGCGTAACCCGACACCACCGCTATTTCTCAGAATTTGTACTTCACCCCCGCACTGACAAAGCGTCCCGCCGCGCCCGCGTAGTCGAGCGGGTTGTAGCCCGTGGCGCCATACGTCAGCGGGTCGAGCGGGGCGATCTTGTCGAACAGGTTTTGTATCGTCGCAAACACTTCCAGCTTGGGCGTGGCCAGCCAGCGGGCCGTCAGGTCCACCGTCGTGAACGAGGCGATGCGGCAGCCGCGCGGCGCGTCCGTGCCGTCGGCGAAATGCGTGGCGCAGCCGTCCGGGTCATTCTTGAACAGTATGTTGTCGAGCGGCGCGCGGTAGTTGACGTTGGCCGTGACCCGCCAGTTCTGGCGCTCCCAGGTGGCGCCCAGGTTGATGCGGTCGTCGGGCGTCCCCATGCAGTTGGACACGTCGCAATTGCCATGCGTGCCGGCAAAATCGCGCTGCGTGCCATCGCGTTCCGTGCGCAGCCATTTGTACAGATGCGTCCACTTCAGGTCGAAGGTCAGGTTGCCATAGTCGCCGCCCAGGTTGAAGCGCTGGCGGGCGTCGATATCGATGCCGCGCACCGTCGTTTGCGCCGAATTCACATAATTGGCCAGCACGGCCGTGATGGCGCCCGGATCGCCGGCAATGCCGGTGGCCGTGGACGGGTCGCGCGCCACGTTGCCAGCGGCAATGGCCGTATCCGTTTGCTCCTGGTTGATTTCATTCTTGCGGCGGATTTGCCACAGGTCCACGGAAATGCTGCTGCGCGGCAGCGGGTCCCACACGGCACCGACGGAAAAGCTGCGCGAACGCTCCGGTGACAGGTTCGGATTGGGTGAGGTGATGACGGCGATCGGCGCGGGATCGCACGCCACTTCCACGCCCAGCGCGCAGCGCAGCGGATCGCTGGCGGTGGAGAACGCGGCCAGGCCGCCGACGCCGTTTTCCGCCGCGCTCGGCGCACGGAAACCCTTGGCGAAGGTGCCGCGCAAGGCCAGTTCTCGCATGGGCGTCCATTTCACGCCCACTTTCGGCGTGTAGGAATTGCCCACGTCGGTGAAATGGTCGGCGCGCAGGGCGCCTGACAGCTCGACGGTTTTCAGCACGGGCGCCAACACTTCGGCGTAGATGGCCGAGGCGTTGCGGCTGCCCTTGTAGGCAGAATAGCCGAGGCCGATGATATTGCCCCGTTCCGTGCCTGTGGTGGGCTTGAGTTCCGTCGATTCATGGCGGAATTCCGCGCCCACGGCCACGCCCAGGCCGCCGCCTTCCAGCTTGGCCACCTCGCGGCTGGCCTTGAAGTCGATCTGCGCGATATGCGTCTTGGCATCGTTCGAGATGCGCGGCGACAGGGCAGCGTAGAGCTCGGGCGAATTGAGGCCCGCGTTTTCCGCGATGCGCCACAGGCTGCCGGCCGGCAGGGCCGCATACGCAGGGTTCAGGCTGGCCGCCGCCACGTTGGTGGCGGTTGGGTTGAGCAGGGCGAAGGCGACGTCGCGCTGCAGGTAGCCGTTCAAGTCGTTCGACACCTTGTTCTGCGAGTACAGCAGGGCGCTGTCGATATCCCAGCCCGCCACCGTGCCTTTGATGCCGGCGACAAAGCGCGTGAAGGTGGAATTGACTTCCGACAGGCGCGGCCCCACGTCGGCTGCCAGGTAGCGCAGCCGCGCCGCCGTGCCGAAATACGGATTGTCCGGGTGGGCCGCGCCGAGCGACACGCCCGCATTGCTGACGGGGCCGCCCGGGTAGCCGACCGAGCCGCTGATGCCCGATGGCGTGGTGGCCGAGTGCGATTCGCTGTGATACACGTTCAATTCGGCATACGTTTGCAACGCTGGCGTCAGTTGCCAGGCGGCGCGGCCAAAGAAATTGATGTTCTTCTGTTTCGGCTGGATCTGGCTGTATTGCTGCGCGGCATCTGTCAGGCAGCCGCCGCCCGGGTCGCCCTGCGGATGCGTGGTGAAGTTGCCGCAGGCGGCGCCGGGGAAGGTGCGCGTAAAGCCCGCGCCGGTCAGGTTGCCGCGGTTGTAGTAGTCGAGCGTGTCGGGATTGCGCACATTGCCGTTGACGGCGCTGCCGGCCGCGTTGTTGGTGGTGATGGCCCCCGCGCCGCTGAGCGACTCCTGCGCGCTGAAGCCCAGGTCGCGCAAGTCGCCGCGCCCCACGGCGCCCCGTCCGGCCCGGTCGCGGTTCCAGATGGCGGCCTTTTCGCTGTACTCGAGGTTCAGCAGCACGTTGTAGCGGTCGCTGTCGATGTCGCCGAAGCCGTGCGTGATGGCGGCGCGCGCGTCGCGCCCGTCCCACTCCTTCGTCTTGCCGTAATTGCCCTTGATGGCCGTGCCCTGGTAGTCGCGCCGCAGGATCACGTTGACGACGCCGGCGATGGCGTCCGACCCATAGATGGCCGAGGCGCCATCCTTGAGGATTTCCACCCGTTCCACCGCTTCCAGGGGAATGATGTTCAGGTCGGCAAATACCTTCTGGCCATCGTCGGCCAGGCCATACGGCGCGACGCGGCGCCCGTTCAGCAGCACCAGGGTCGAGGCCGTACCCAAGCCACGCAGCGATACGCCGGAAGCGCCGGCGGCAAAACCGTTGCCGAAGGTGGTGGGCACCGAGCCTTGGTTGTCGACGGCCAGGGTCTGCAGCAGTTCGGCCACGCTGGACTTGCCCGATTTTTCAATGTCGGCCGCGTTCAGCGTTTGCACGGCCGACGCCGTTTCCGCTTGCGCGCGGCGGATGTTCGAACCGGTGATTTCCACGCGGGCAACGGGGGCAGCTTCCTGTGCCAGGACGGGTAGACTCAGCAGCGCACTGGCCAGCGCCAGGCCCAGTCTGGGTGGTGAAAAAGTAGCGGATGGTAAGGATGGTGTAGGGATCATGCGGTTCTCCGGAAAGGTCAGGTAGTCAGGAATCGTCGATGCGTCCTTGAGTTTTGCCCGTGCGGCGATGCCGAGAGTAGATCTAGATCAAGTAGTGTCTTGCTTGTCGTCGATAGAATGGCTGGCGTGGCGTGGTTGCCACGACGGACACAGCGGTAGTGGCCCGCGAGTGGGTATCGGCAGCGCGCAACTTTTTATGCTTTTTGACGTATTTTGCAGTGTGAAACGGTGGCGACATGCGGCTTTGCCGATAAATATGCTTGCCAACCCTTGCAATTTAGGTTTATAGTCGATCATCACTTACGGATGACTCACATGTTCGCTCGCCACTTTTTTACCGCTTATTTTTACTTTAGCAATTCCAACCCAAAGGCGGTGGAGTAGCGGTCGGTTCACGTAGCAGCAAAACGAGATCCCAGCAAATTCTAAAAAACCGCCACCGATGGCGGTTTTTTTTTACCCAGATGTTTTACCCTTCCTTAAATTTTGGAGAAAATGATGCCCCGCACCGATGATTTGCGTATTCGCGAAATGAAGGAATTGACCCCGCCGTCCCACCTGATCCGCGAATTCGCCTGCTCGGAGCAAGCCGAACAGACCGCCGCCAGCGCCCGTATTGCCCTGCACCGTATCCTGCACGGCCAGGACGACCGCCTGATGGTGGTGATCGGGCCTTGCTCCATCCACGACACCAAGGCGGCGATGGAATATGCGCGCCTGCTGGTCAAGGAGCGTGCGCGTTTCGCGGGCGAACTGGAAATCGTCATGCGCGTCTACTTCGAGAAGCCGCGCACCACGGTGGGCTGGAAGGGCCTGATCAACGATCCGTACATGGACAACAGCTTCCGCATCAACGACGGCTTGCGCATGGCGCGCGAACTGTTACGCGATATCAATGAGCTGGGCTTGCCGGCCGGTACCGAGTTCCTCGACGTGATCAGCCCGCAATATGTCGCCGACCTGATCAGCTGGGGCGCCATCGGCGCGCGCACGACGGAGTCGCAGGTGCACCGCGAGCTGGCGTCGGGATTATCCTGTCCCGTCGGCTTCAAGAATGGCACGGACGGCAATGTGAAAATTGCCGTGGAAGCCATCAAGGCCGCCTCGCAGCCGCACCATTTTCTTTCCGTCACGAAGGGTGGCCACTCGGCCATCGTTTCGACCAACGGCAACGAGGATTGCCACATCATCTTGCGCGGCGGCAAGACGCCGAACTACGACGCGGCCAGCGTGGACGACGCTTGCAAGGCCATCGCGGCGCAGGGCCTGGCGGCGCGCCTGATGATCGATGCCTCGCATGCGAACAGCTCGAAAAAACCGGAAAACCAGATTCCCGTATGTGCCGATATCGCCAGCCAGGTGGCAGGCGGCGACGACCGCATCGTCGGCGTGATGGTGGAGTCGCACCTGGTGGCGGGGCGCCAGGATTTGATCCCGGGCAAGGAATTGATCTACGGCCAGTCCGTCACGGACGGTTGCATCGACTGGAGCGCCAGCGTGGCCGTGCTGGAAAACCTGGCGGCAGCCGTGAAGCTGCGCCGCTTGAAGGGCGACGCGGAATAAAGTGACGTGACGCGCAGCATGAAAAAAAGCCCGGAAAGCTAAGCTTTCCGGGCTTTTCAGTTTTCAGCCGAGAGCAGGTCAGCTTAGAACTTGTAGGAACCGCTCAGGTAGAACTGGCGGCCCAGGGCGCTCGAGTACGATGGGTTGTAGCCCACTTGATGCGAACCCGTGTTACGCAGGGTGAACGGCGGATTGCGGTCGAACAGGTTCAGGATGCCGCCCGTGATTTCCACGTTCTTCATCGGACGGTAGGCCGTCTGGAAGTCGAAGGTGGTGTAGCTCGGCACTTCCAGCTGGATGCCATAGCATTCGCCAGGGCTGCCGGCCACGATCACGGCGCAGTCTTTCGCTGTCTGTTCCTTGTCCGTATAGCCGTTGCGGTAGCTGGCGCTCAGCGTATGCGTGAACTTGGCCGTCTCATACGTGGTGGTGGCACGGATGATGTTGCGGAAGCTAACCTTGTCGTTCGAACCGTAGCGATTCAGGCTGGTTTCCCATTGATCATCGGTGCCTGGCGTCGTGTAGCGCGAACGCAGCAGGTAGGTACCCATCAGGCGGCTCGTCAGGCGGCCGTCCAGCAGCTTCATCTTGTGGGTGAAGTCGTAGTCGATACCGCGGTTTTCCACCTTGCCGATGTTAATCGGCAGTAGCTTGATGGCCAGCACGTCCTTGCCCGTCGAGCTGATGTGCTTGGTGGTGAACAAGTTGGCGTACTTGGCAGGATCGTTGAAGATCAGGCCTTCGGACACGGCGGTCACCTGGTCGCGGATTTCCACGTTCCACAGGTCGAACGACATCGACAGGCTGTCGATTGGCTCGAACACGGTACCGATGCTCCATTGCTTCGACGTTTCCGGCTTCAGGTCCGGATTGCCGCCCTGGAAGGCTTCGAACTGCTGGCGTCCCACGCCGCTGCAGTAGCTGGCCAGCGGATGGCCGCCCATGCCGGTCGCCGCCGTCAATGGGCATTGATAGTTACCGCCCGTGACGCCCCAGTCTTCCAGTGGGCCGGCGATTTCCTGCATGCTGGCGGCGCGGAAGCCGGTACCGGCAGCGGCGCGGAACATCAGGCTCTTGGTGGCGGAATACTTGCCGCTGATTTTCCAGGTGGTGGCGTTTTCTTTCTTGCCTACCGTCTTGCCCGTCAGCTTGTCGTCGATGGCGCCGATCTGGTCGTAACGCAGCGAGCCGGTCATTTCCAGTTTTTTCGAGATCGGCATCATCAGCTCGGCATAGGCGCCGGCATTGTCGCGCGCGTATTCGCTGTCGACTTGTGCATTGTCAAACAGGATTTGCGCCTGTTTGGCAACGTTCGCCTGCTGCACCTTGTACGAGGTGTTGCGGAAGTCGGCGCCCACGCCCAGCATGGCCGTGCCGCCTGGCAGCGAGAACACAGAACGCGAAGCGCGGCCGTCGATGCCCTTCATTTCCACGGTTTGCGTGTTATACGTGCCGCTGAAGCCCGTGCCCAGCAGTGCCTGGCGCATGGCGTCCGGCATGGAGCCGACCGGGTAGGCGAACGGGTCGATATTGCCGGCGGCCACTTGCGCGTCGAATTTGTCGGCCAGCGGGAAACCGCTGACGTATTTCTGCGTCTGCTTGTTTTTCGAGTACGTTACGGCGGAGTTGATGTCCCAGCCGAATGCATTGCCATCGATACCGGCGACGATATGGGTGGCTTTGGTGCCGTAATCGTAGACGCGGTTGCCCATTTCCGACAGGCGGTAGTTGGCGACGGCGCCCGTGGCGTTGGCCAACTGCGCTGGCGTCAGGTTCGGCGCCAGATATTTGTTGAACAGCGGCGAGCCGACATCGACGGAGAAATCGGCCGGGTACGGCGCAATGCTGGCGACGACGCGCGCTTCCGTGTAGGCGAGGTCATAGAAACCCTGGAAGCCGGTTTTGCCCAGTTTGACGGTACCCGAGCTGAAGATGGCGTCGCGCTTCGATTCCGGATTGATTTCGATGGTCGATGGCGAATCGAAGTAGCAGTTGCCGTTGCCATAGAAATCCATGTTGCTGGCGGCGCATTTGCCGCCATGGGCCAGTGCGTACGGGTTCAGGTTGACGCTGTCGAGGAAGGGCTTGTTGGTCTCCGGATTGATGACTACGGCGCCCGTCACCGGATCGGTGCGGTTGTAATCGACAGCGGCGTTGCCTGGCGCCGAGCGCGAGGAACCGTTGATGAATTGCAATGCCTTGCCGTTCTTCGGATCGTTGAAATTGATGATGCCGCTTTTCGCGAAGCTGCGCTGCGATGCTTTCAGCGATTTTTGTTCGTCATGGCTGGCCGACACGAAGATGCTGTAGCCGTCTTCGTCGATGTCGCCAAAGCCCTTGCTGATGGAAATCGAGTTGCTGGCGCCACCTTTTTCTTCAGGACGCGAGTACTTGGCATTGATTTCCAGCGGCGATGCGCCTTTTTTCAGGATGAAGTTGACCACGCCGGCGATGGCGTCGGCGCCATACAGGGCCGAGGCGCCGTCCGTCAGCACTTCCACGCGCTCGATGGCCGACAGGGGGATCGAGTTCAGGTCGATGGTGGTGCCCGAATTGGATGGGGCAATACGACGGCCGTTCAGCAGCACCAGCGTGTAGGCTGCGCCGATATCGTGGATCGAGGCCGTGGTGACGCCGCCGCCGCCGCCGCCCACCGAATCGGCGGCCACGGAGAAGCCCTGCATCGCAGGAATTTGCTGGATGAAATCGGTCACGGTGGTGACGCCGGTTTTCTTGATGTCTTTCTGGTTGAACGACTGTACGGGCAGCGACGCTTCGGAAGCGATGCGCTTGATGCTCGAACCGGTGACTTCCACGCGTTGCATGGTGCCATCTGTTGTTTCTTGTGCATACGCGGCGTGCATGCTCAGGGCCATGCCGCCTGCAAACATCAGGCGCAGCGACCGCGATATTACATTTTCTATCATCATCTGAAATTCCTTGTTATTGTGATAAAGGCGGCAATTATTTTGAAATAACTTGTTGCTTACTAACAATTTATTTGCCTTTTTACAAATCCACCAATGAAAATTCTGTAAATTTTCAGGGCCCTCATCAAAACATTCACGATTCAAATTGTCAATTTCGTGCGGACTTTTTGGACGAAATGCAACATTTCCCTATTTTTTTTGTAATCCTTCAGCAATAAAGTATCGCGGACCCTTGTCAGTCCTGCTCAGATGCGTAAAATAAAACGGCGCACATCATCGCTGATGGCGCCGTCTTTGGCATGGCTGGCAAACGCTGGCCAGCGCTGTCTGCTCTGTCTCTCTTCCGTCATTCCCCTTAGAACGTATAGCTGCCGCGCAAGTAGTAGGCGCGCCCGATCGGGTCCGTGTAGCGCGGGTCATAGCCTTTCTGGAACAGGGTGCCCTGGTTCGAGAACGGTGGTTCCTTGTCGAACAGGTTTTTCACGCCGGCCGTCAGCAACAAGCCTTTCCATGTGTAGCTGCCCGACACGTTGAGCAGGCTGTAGGAAGGCACATCGTGGCGGTACTGCGGGTCCACCTGGTTCTGATCCGTGTAGCCGGACTTGAACGATTGCGATACGGTGGCGCCCCAGTTGCCCATGCGCCAGTTCAGCGCCGCCGTATGTTTCCAGCGGAACACGGGATTGTTGTCCGCATAGCGGCCCACGTTGGCAATGAATTCGCCGCCGCGCTCGTTCTGGTAGTCATACTTGTGGGTCCAGGTGCCATCGACCGAGACGCTGAAATCGCCATACGCGCCACGGCCCAGGCGCGCATTCAGGCTGACGTCGATGCCGTCGGTTTTCACTTCGCCGAGGTTGTCGTTCAAGTCCAGAATGGCGTAGGGCGAACCATCGGGATTGCGCAGGAACAAGGCCTTGTACTTTTCGTAGTTGCCGAAGATCGATTGCTCGGGCAGAGAGGAAATCTTGTCCTTCAGGTGGATGTTCCAGTAATCGACGGCAAGCGTGACTTCCTTGATCGGTTCGAGCACGAGGCCGACGGCAAAGGTGGTGGATTTTTCCGGTTTCAGGTTTTCATTACCGCCTTGCAGCTTGAATTGCTGCAAGTCGCAATCGCGCAAGGGATTGGCACCGGGCTGCGGCACGCCGCCCGGGCAGAGGATGGGATCGTCGTAGGAATCGTTGGTATCGTTCTTCGACGGCGGCGCATTCTTTTCAAACAAGGTGGGAGCGCGGAAACCCGTGCTGGCCGAACCGCGCAGCACCAGCGCGCTGCTGGCCTGGTAGCGCAGGGCCAGCTTCGGATTGGTGGTGCTGCCCACGTCGCTGTAGTGGTCGAAGCGGGCCGCCAGCTGCACTTCCAGGTCCTTGATCAGCGGCAAGTTGACTTCGCCGAAGACGGCCTGGATCGTGCGCGAACCGCTCTTCGACAGCGAGCCCGACAAGCCGGAACTGGCGGCCTGGCCGGCGATATCGCGGTTGACATTGAAGTCGGCTTTTTCACGCCGCAGTTCACCGCCCAAAGCGATCGCCAGCGGACCGCCGGCCAGCTGCATCAGTTCGCGGCTGCCCTTGATGTCGAAGCCCGTCGTGGTGACCTTGGCGTTCTGCACCTCGCCACGCAGGGCGGTGCTGTCGAGATAGGCCTTGCCGGCCGCATCCTGCACGCCGAACGGGTTCAGGATGCCGTTCAGCACGCCGGCGGCAAAGCCCGCATCCTGCACATAGCCACCCGTGAATTTTTCCGACGACTTGCTGATCGCGTGGCTCAGGCCCGTCTTGTAGTCCCAGCCGGACAGATCGCCTTCGAGCGCCAGCACCAGGCGGTCCGTCTTGCCGTCCGAATCGATCTGCCGCTGGCCCGCTTCCACGGGGCGCCAGTTGACGCTCAGCGGCTGGCCCGACAAGCCCGGCTGTGCCGGTACGCCGCCCGCATTGCCCGGATAGTATTTGCTGCTGATGGGCAGAATCAAGCCCGTTTGCGGCGGCGGCGCCGTGCGCGCCTTCACCTTGTTTTGCGAATGCAGGTATTCCACCGTGGCCAAATGGCCGCCACCGAGCTTGAAGGCGCCCTTGCCGAAGAAGGCCAGCTGTTCCTGGGCGGGCAGGTTGTCGATCTGGCGCGTGTAATCCTGGCGGCAGGTACCGTTGGCAGCGGCCACCGACAGTGGCGGCAAACAGCCGCTGGCCGCGTAGGGATTGCCTGCCAGGCCGTCGCCGCCGTTGGCCGCCGCATCGAAGTAATTGCCGGGGAAAGTCGTGCCGCTGGTAATGGACAGGCCGCGCGAGGGGACGATGCCGGTCTTGGAAAAGTCACGGTCCTGCGACGTCAGCACTTTTTGCTTGTGGTAGTCGAGCACGCCGAAAATATTGTAGCCATCCGTGTCGAGCTTGCCGAAACCCGTCGACAGATTGATGCGGTGCTCGCCGCCGCCCTTGTGTTCGGGCGCGACGACCTCGGCGGTGATATTCGTGACGTTGACCGAGCGCTTGGTGATGAAGTTGATGACGCCGCCGATGGCGTCCGTGCCGTAGATGGCCGAGGCGCCGTCGCGCAGCACTTCGACACGCTCCAGGGCGGCAATCGGGATGATGTTCAGGTCGACGCTGGCGCCGTCATAAGGATGGTTGGCGATGCGCCGGCCGTTGAGCAGCACCAGGGTCTTGTCGCCGCCCAGGCCGCGCAAGTCGGCGCTCGCCTGGCCGCCCGTGGGCAAGCCGCTGGTATTGCCGCCGACGGCATTGCCGCTGCCAATGCTCGACGCGTTCGAGGGTATTTTGCTCAGCACTTCCTGGGCCGTCGTCAAGCCCTGCTTGGCGAAATCCTCGGCCTTGAAGATGGACAGGGGTGTCGCCGTTTCCGAGACGAGGCGCTTGATGGAGGAACCGGTGACTTCGACGCGCTGCATGGCGGGGGGCTCACCGGCGGTGCCGGTGTCCTGTGCCATGGCCGCATGGCCATACGCGCCGAGCAAGGCTGCGCACAACAGGCGCAAGGTGGGGGAGGGACTGCGGGTTTGCGTCATCTGACACTCCTGTGACTTGGTCATGGGCCAAGTGGCCTGCAAGGGAGTTTTACAGGCGCGCAGCAGGTAAGGTTTGCGCTTGCGCAATAGGTATGTGGATGAGTGTCCGCGCGCCACAGTCCGGACGAAAAAAAGGCGGTGATTGCTCACCGCCTTGCGTCAGGATACAGGTGTCAGCTTAGAAGAACTTGTAGCTGGCGCCCAGTTTGAAGTAGCGGCCGATGGCGCCGCTGGCATCCATCGGGTTGTAGCTCATGCCGCCGTAGGTCAGCGGGTCGAGCGGCGCGATCTTGTCGGTCACGTTGTTGATCGAGGCAAACAACTGCAATTGTTTGTTGACGTTCCAGCGGCTCGACAGGTCGAGCGTGGTGAACGAGGCGATCTTGCAACCGTTTGGCGCCGGTGTACTGTCGGCCAGCTTGGAAGCGCAGGGCTTGCCTTCAAACAGGATGTTCTTCATGTCCGAACGGTAGTTCAGCACGCCGCTGACGTTCCAGTTGCCCAGGTCCCACGAGCCGGTGAGGTTGATCTTGTCCTTCGGCGTGCCCGCGCAGTTGGAGGTATCGCAATTGCCATGCGTGCCGGCGAACTGGTAGCGCACGGTGGACGACTCGGCCCGCACCCACGAAGCGATGTGGGTCCAGGTCAGGCCGAACGTGGCGCGGCCGTAGTCGCCCAGGCGCACGCGCTGCTTGACGTCCAGGTCGATACCCTTGATCTCCGTGAAGCTGGAGTTGCGGTACGGCGCCTTGGTGATCAGCAATGTGCCCGTGTTCGGCACCACCACGCCATTGATGGTCAGGTTGTTGTCGGCGCGGATGGCCGTCGGCAGGGCGGCCGCTTCGTTGTAGGGCAGCGGGTTGATCTCGTTTTCACGCTTGATTTTCCAGCCATCGAGCGACAGGCTGGTATCGTTGAACGGATCCCACACGAGGCCCAGGGTGTAGCCCTTGGATTTTTCCGGTTTGAGGCTGGGGTCGCCGATCTTGACTGCCGCCACTTGCAGTTCGCAGTCGCTGGCATTGGCGCCCGGCAGGCGGGTGCCGCCCGGGCAGCGCACGGGATCGCTCACGGTCGATGTGCCCGTCGATTGCGAATTGGCATTGCTTTCGGCGGGGCCCGGTGCGCGGAAGCCTTCCGAATACGTGCCGCGCACGGCGAAGGTTTTCAGCGGCGTCCACTTGGCGCCCAGCTTCGGCGTGGTCGACGAGAAACGGTCATATTTGTCGTAACGCAAGGCGCCCGACAGTTCTACCGTCTTGATGACGGGCGCCAGCACTTCGAGGAACACGGCCGAGACCTTGCTGTCGCCCTTGGCCGCCACGTAGCTCGAGTTGATGGAACCGTTTTCCGTGCCCGACAGCGATGGATTGTCGAGCTTGTCGCGGCGGTGTTCCGCACCCACGGCCAGGCCCAGGGCGCCGCCGGGCAACTGCATCAGTTCGCGCGACGCCTTGAAGTCGATGATGTCGAGCTTGGTGGTGGAATCGGAGGTGGCGCTCGTCACCATGGCCGCGTACAGCGAAGCGGGATTCTTGCCCGCCTGCGCGCCGATGTAGTACGGAAAATATTGGCTGTTCGGATTGCCCAGCGCATCCTTGACGACGGCCATGTTCAGCATGTTGCTGTAATCGAGGTGCAGCTTCGATTCCGAATGCGTATAGCCTGCATCGTAGTCCCAGCCCATGGCGTTGCCCTTGACGCCGAGCACGATGCGGTTGAACTCGTTGTTGGCCTGGCGCGTGCTGGCGCCCACGTCGAAGGCCTGGTAGCGCACGCGCACCGGCACGCCATACGGGTTTTGCGGATGGTTGGCGGCCAGCACAATGGTAGTGCCGGCGCCGGAACCGTAGTTGACGACGCCAGTCGGGCTGGTGGCGTTGGGCGGGAAGGCGATGGTCGGCGTGATCGATGGCGGTATCAGGGTGAAGGCCGTATCGCGCTTCGAGTAGCCCGCTTCCGCGTACACCTGGGTGTCGGCATTGACTTGCCAGGTGCCGCGCGTGTACAGGTTGATCGATTCGATCTTCGGCTGCATCGAGCGGAACTGGTCGTGGTGCCACAAACAGCCGCCCTTCGGATCTTGCGGCGAAGACACGGACAAGGTGGAACAGCCGGGCAGGGAAACATAGTTGTTGGTGACGGGGTCGCGGATCAGGCCCGCTGGCGAGGCATTCGCATCGTTGTTGCCATTGATGTAGCCACCGGCGAACTGGGTGTTGATCGCATAGCCATACGGGCGCAGGTCGGCCTTGCCTATCCATTTGCGGCCGGCACGGTCATTGTTCATCAGCATGTCCGATTTGCTGTACTCGGCATTGAGGACGACATTGAATTTATCCGTATCGAGGTTGCCCTTGCCGAAGGTCAGCGAGGCGCGGTGCTGCTTGGCGTCGCTGTCGCCCGAGATGCCCGTGTCGCCTTTCAGGGTCAGGCCTTCGAAGTCCTTGCGCAAGATGATGTTGACGACGCCGGCGATGGCGTCCGCGCCGTAGGTCGACGATGCGCCGTCTTTCAGGATTTCGATGCGCTCGACGATCTGCATTGGCACGGTGGACAGGTCGGTAAAGCTCTTCTGGCCGTCATCGGCGCGCGCGAACGGCGCCATGCGGCGGCCATTGAGCAGGACCAGGGTCGAGGTGGCGCCCAGGCCGCGCAGCGAGATGGCCGTGGAACCGGCGGCAAAGCCGTTGCCGAAGCCCGTCGGCAGGGAGCCGGCGCCATCGGCGGTCAGGGTTTGCAGGTACTCGGCGACGGTGGCCTTGCCCGATTTCATCAAGTCATCGCGGCTGATGACCTGTACCGGCGATGCGGTCTCGGCCGTGGCCCGTTTGATGCTCGAGCCTGTAATTTCCACACGTTGAACATTGGCGTCTTGCGCCATGGCCGGCGCAGCCATCATGCCCAGGCTGAGCGCTGCTACGCTACCCGAAAAAATCAGGCGTACGGAGCGGGATATCACTGTTTCCATCATCATTCTCAGAACTCCGAAAGTGTGCTCGGCTGGCCCTCGTGCGGCACAGCTTTGCCAGGGTGATAAAGATTGCTGCGTCGGCAATCGCTGTGGATCAAACGGCATACTGTGTGAGTTGCCGCCATTGATAAGACCATTTGCCGAGAAACCTTGTCAACGCGCACACATCTGCTTTCAGCATGGAAACAACAGTGTTTTTTATCATGTTGATGCATTTCAATAATTGCAATTATTTTAATGTTGCAGTGCGATGCGTATTTTCCGTACTGCCATAAAAACAGCTGTCATTGGCAACCATAAGGGTTGCTGCCAGGCCGTTTTTTCATGGACGCCGCCTGTCTATGTTGCGCTGCGGAAGATTTCTCCCGCGAGGCAGGCGGTCGTGGCTGCGCGGCACGCCAGTGCTGCGGCTTTTCGCCCGGCGAACAGAATATGCGTTATCGTTACGCCTTTTTCCGGCTCGCCTGCATGCGGTGCGGCTGGCCCTGAACAAGGCATAGATCTTGCGAGGATGGACTGGTTTTGGCGGTGGAATCCTGTATCCCAGGGGGAAGCCAGTACAAGCGCACCAATACGGTGCGACAGATAATCGAGATGAAGGGTATTACATGAAGTCACCATGGATGCGGCGCGTGGCGCTGCTCGCCTGCCTGGCCACCCTGCCGCTGGCGGCCATTGCCGCCGCCGATGCTGCCCCCGCTGCCGCAGCCGCGCCGGTGAAAACCTTGCGCTATATCTTGCCGGCCGCCGAGACGGGCTTCGATCCGGCCACCGCGCGCGACCTGTATTCGAACCACATCACGCAGGCCGTCTTCGACACCCTGTACACCTATGACTACCTGGCGCGCCCCGTCAAGGTGGTACCGGGCGCCGCGGCCGCCATGCCGGAAGTGTCCGCCGACGGCAAGACCTACACCATCCGCCTGAAAAAAGGCATGTATTACACGCCCGACCCTGCGTTCGGCGGCAAGCGCCGCGAACTGACGATGGCCGATTACGTGTATTCGTGGAAGCGTCTGTTCGACCCGCGCCTGGCCTCGCCGCACAGCTGGCTGTTCGAAGGCAAGGTAGTGGGACTCGACGACCTGGCCAAGGATGCGGCCAAGTCGAACAAGCTCGACTACAGCAAGAAGGTGGCCGGCCTGGAAATCCTCGACCCGTACACCCTGCGCGTGACCCTCACCAAGACCGATTTCAATTTCCCCATGATCCTCGCCTACGTGCCGACGTCCGCCGTGGCGCGCGAAGTGGTGGAGAAATACGGCGACGTGAAGGGCGAAGTGGGTTCGAATCCCGTCGGTACCGGCTACTACACCTTGGGTGAATGGACGCGCGGCAACCGCATCGTCCTGAACCGCAACCCGCAGCACTTGCCCGAAACGTGGAATTTCCTGGCTGGCGATGATCCGGACGACCAGCGCATCGTGCGCCAGATGCAGGGCAAGCGCATTCCCGCCATCGACCGCATTGAAATTTCCGTGATGATCGAAGACCAGTCGCGTTGGCTGTCGTTCCAGAGCGGCGGCACGGACGTGTTCTGGCTCGATGGTCCGCTGGCGCCGAAAGCGCTGCTCAACGGCAAGCTGCGTCCCGAGCTGGCGGAGAAGGGCGTGCAACTGTCGCGCCTGCTGGATCCGGAAATCAGCTATTACTACTGGAATATGGAAGACCCGACCCTGGGTGGCTTCAGCAAGGAAAAGATCGCCCTGCGCCGTGCCATTGCCATGGCGCACAATATTGACGAAGAAATCCGCATCATCTGGAATGGCCAGGCCAAGCGCCTCGACTATCCGATCCCGCCCGGCGTCGTCGGCTACGATCCTCACTACAAATCCCTGCTGCAATACGATCCCGTGCTGGCAAACAAGTTGCTCGACAAATTCGGCTACAAGAAGGGTGCCGATGGCTGGCGTACTTTGCCGGACGGCAAGCCGCTGCTGATCCGCTACGCTTCGCGCAATGAAGCCAATGGCGTGCTGCAGGCGGAAATGTGGCGCAAGACCTACAACTCGCTGGGCATCCGCATGGAAAACGACCGCATGATCTTTTCCGACATTCTGAAAACGGAAAAGCAGTGCAAGATGCAGACGCGCACGGCGCCGTGGCTGGCCGACTATCCGGACGGCGACAACTTCATGCAGCTGTTCTACGGCCCGAACACGCACCAGAACAACAATGGCTGCTACCAGGATCCTGAATACGACAAGTGGTATGCGGCCAGCCAGGCCATGCCGGCCAGCCCCGAGCGCGACGAGCTGTTCCACAAGATGGCGCGCCGCCTGGAAGTGAATGCGGGCGCCCTGATCGGCTACGCGCGCTACCGCAACATGCTGGCGCAAAAGTCGGTGCTCGGCTACAAGAAGCACCCGATCATGTTCCAGGAATGGGCGTACATGGATATCGACAGCACGGGGGCGCCGGTGGCGCCAGCTGCCGACTCGGCTAAAAAATAAGCGCAGCTTATAACGACAAGGAATCATTATGTTTGCTTATATCCTGCGCCGCCTGTGGCAGATGCTGCCCACTATGCTGGGCGTGGTCCTGTTGGTATTTATATTGTTCAACTGGGTCGGCGGCGACCCGGCGTACATCCTCGCCGGCAAGATGTCGAGTGCCGAAAGTATCGCCAATATCCGCCGCCAGCTCGGCGTCGACCAGCCGTATTACGTGCAACTGTGGATCTTCATCAAGCAGATCGTCACGTTCGACTTCGGCCAGAGCTGGGCGACGGGGGAATCCGTGTCGCACATCATCACGTCGCGCCTGGGCCCATCGATGATGGTCCTGATTCCGCTGACCGTGCTGGAAACGTTCTTTGGCGTGGCGCTGGCGCTGGCCATCGCTTTCGTGCGCGGCTCGCTGACGGACCGCGCCGTCATGATCGCCTGCACGGTGGGCATGTCGATTTCCATCCTCGTCTACATCATCGTCTTCCAGTACGGCTTCGCTTATAAACTGGGCCTGTTCCCCGTGCAGGGCTGGGGCGACAGCTTCTGGGAAAACCTGCTGCGCTATTCGACCTTGCCGATTCTGATCGGCCTGGCCGTCTCCATCGCACCGACCCTGCGCCTGTTCCGCACCTTCGTGCTGGACGAGGCGAACCAGGATTACGTGCGCACGGCGCGCGCCAAGGGCCTCAAGGAAGGCCGCATCATGTGGGTGCACGTGCTGCGCAACGCCGGCATCCCCATCATTACCTATGTGATGTCGAACTTGCCGGCCCTGCTGATCGGCGCTTTCCTGCTCGAGCGCTTCTTCGGCATCCCCGGCATCGGGCGTGAAGTGATCCTGGCCGTCGAGCGCAGCGACTTTCCGGTGATCAAGGCGATCACCGTGTATGTTGCCGCCGCCACCATGCTCTTCAACCTGCTCACCGACCTGCTGTACCAGGCGGTCGATCCTCGCGTACAACTGAAGTAGAAAGAGACGATGTCGAAACCTCATACATCGCCCGGCCTGTGGGCCCTGGCGTGGCGCCGTTTGCGCGGCGACAAGATTGCAATGGTATCGCTGGCCGTGGTCGGCGCCTTTTTCCTGCTGGTGCTGGCGTCCGCCAGCGGCCTGGTCGCCTCGAACTGGGAAGACGAAGTGGCCGTCAGCTATGCGCCGCCCACCTTTGTCGGCGCCGACAAGGACGTGGCCGCCGATGGCGCCATTCCCCTGGCTGATGAGCGCAGCGCGCCCACCCCCGTCAACGTGCTCGATCCGCTGGCCGACGACATCGCCGAACTGCGCGCCCAGATGGGCAGTAACCCTTCCGCCGGCGTGGAAATGTACGGCGTCACCGACCCGCTGGCCGACGACTTGACGGCCTTGCGCGCCGGCATGGGCAAGGCCAAGAAACTCGTCACGCACAAGGCGGCGACACTGCCGTTCGGCGCCGACAAGTGGGGTCACGACATTATCCAGAAAACCATCAAGGGCGGTGAAACATCGATCGTCGTGGGCCTGGTGGCAGCCTTGCTGGCCGTCGTGCTGGGCACCTTGTTTGGCGCCGTGTCCGGCTACTTCGGCGGCGTCGTCGATGATTTCTTCAACTGGTTCTACAGCATCTTTACGTCGATTCCGTCCATCCTGATGATCTTGACGGTGGCGGCCGTGCTGCAACAGAAGGGCGTGCTGACCATCGTGCTGATCCTCGGGCTGACTGGCTGGACGGGGCCGTACCGTTTGATCCGCGCCGAATACATCAAGCACAAGGCGCGCGAATACGTGATGGCGGCCGACGCGATTGGCGCTTCGCACTGGCGCAAGATGTTTTCCCACATCTTCCCGAACGTGAGCCACGTGGCACTGGTGCAAATGTCGATCCTCGTGGTGGGCTTCATCAAGGCCGAAGTGATTCTGAGCTTCCTCGGCTTTGGCGTGCCAGTGGGTACCGTCTCGTGGGGCAGCATGCTCAACGAGGCACAAAATGAACTGATCCTGGGCAAATGGTGGCAGCTGACAGCCGCCGCCACGGCGATGGCCGTGCTGGTGACGGCGTTCTCGCTGTTTACCGATGCCTTGCGCGATGCGCTCGACCCCAAAGTGAAATAGGAGTTGCTCATGGACCAGAATAACCTGTTGGAAGTGCGTGACCTGCGCGTCACCTTCCGCCTGGACAAGAAGACCACGTTCGAAGCCGTCAAGGGCATTTCGTTCAACGTGCCGCGCAACAGCACCGTCGCGCTGGTGGGCGAATCGGGCAGCGGCAAGTCCGTCAGTTCGCTGGCCGTGATGGGCTTGTTGCCGCCGGATAACACCATTATCGATCCCGCCTCAAGCATCCATTTTGGCGGGCGCAATCTGCTGGACCTGTCTATCGCCGAGCGGCGCACCATGTGTGGCAAGGATATCTCGATGATCTTCCAGGAGCCGATGTCGTCGCTGAATCCCGTGTTCACCGTCGGCTTCCAGATCGCGGAAGTATTGCGCCAGCACATGGGCATGAACCGCAAGCAGGCGCGGGCGCGCACCCTGGCGCTGCTCGAGGAAGTGGGCATTCCCGATCCGGCCACCAAGATCGACGCTTACCCGAGCCAGATGTCGGGCGGCCAGCAGCAGCGCGTGATGATCGCCATGGCGATCGCCTGCGAGCCGAAACTGCTGATCGCCGACGAACCGACGACGGCGCTGGACGTGACGATCCAGAAGCAGATCATGGACTTGATCGCGGCCCTGCAAAAGAAGCATCAGATGTCCGTGCTCTTCATTACCCACGACCTGGGCCTGGTGGGGGAGATCGCCGACCACGTGATCGTCATGCGCCACGGCGAAGTGCGCGAAACGGGCGAGGTGCGCCAGGTCTTTGAAGCACCGACCGACGCTTATACCAAGGCCCTGCTGCATTGCCGCCCGTCGCTGGACGAGCGCCCGTGGCGCCTGCCCGTGATTGCCGATTATATGGAGGGCAAGGCTGGCCCCGGCGTGGAAGTCAAACAGCGCACGCGCGGCTACACGCCCGGTGACGAGCCCGTGCTGGTGGTGAATAACTTGAGCAAAAGCTTTTATACGCGCGAGGGCCTGTTCGGCAAGCGCGAGTTCCAGGCCGTCAAGGATGTGTCGTTCACTTTGCCGCGCGGCAAGACGCTGGGCGTGGTGGGCGAATCCGGCTCCGGCAAGACGACGGTGGGCTTGACCTTGCTGCGCCTGCACCAGGCGACGGGCGGCACGGCCATGTTCCACGGCAAGGATCTGATTGCCATGCCGAACAAGGAATACCTGCCGTATAAACGCCGCATCCAGATCATCTTCCAGAATCCGTATGCCTCGCTGAACCCCCGTTTCACGGTGGGGCAGATTTTGCTCGAACCGATGCGCATCCACAACATCGGCGCCGATGACAAGGAGCGCATCGCCAAGGCCTACTGGCTGCTCGATAAAGTCGGCTTGCCGGAACAGGCTTTCCACCGCTATCCGCACGAGTTCTCGGGCGGCCAGCGCCAGCGTATCGCCATTGCCCGCTGCCTGACCATGCAGCCGGAAATTCTCGTCTGCGACGAATCCGTATCGGCGCTGGACGTGTCCGTGCAGGCGCAAGTGCTCAATCTGCTGCAGGACTTGCAGGATGAATTCGGCCTGTCCTACATCTTCATTTCGCACGATTTGTCGGTGGTGAAATACATCGCCGACCAGGTGATGGTGATGCACAAGGGGCAAGTGGTGGAACTGGCCGATTCGGATGAGCTGTACCGCAATCCCGTGCATCCGTACACGCGCACGCTGCTCAGCGCCATACCGAAGGGCGTGCAAATCTAAACACGCTTTTACGGTAAGATAGCGACCATGCCCAACCTCATTTACCTGCTCGAACATTACGGTGTCCTGATAGTCTTTGGCATCGTGCTGGTGGAGCAGCTCGGCCTGCCGATTCCCGCTTTTCCCATCCTCGTGGTGGCAGGGGCGCTGGCCGTCGATGGCGACATGAATGGGGCGCTGGTGCTGGCCGCCGCCCTGGGCGCCTGTCTGATCAGCGACTTCACGTGGTTCCGCGCGGGCCGCCATTTCGGCAAGCGCATCCTGCGGCTGCTGTGCCGTATCTCGCTGTCGCCCGATTATTGCGTCAGCCAGACGGAAGACAAATTCAAGCGCTGGGGCCCGAAAGCGCTGATCGTCTCCAAGTTCGTGCCGGGGTTCAATACCGTGGCCGCACCGATGTCGGGCGCGCTGGGCACGCCGCCGGGCCTGTTCTTCCTGTACGCGGGCCTGGGCGCCTTGCTGTGGAGCGGCACGGGCATCGTCGTCGGCGTGATCTTCCATGCCAGCGTGCAACAGGTGCTCGACTTGCTCAGCACCATGGGCAGCACGGCCTTGCTGATGCTGGCCACCTTGCTGGGCTTGTTCCTGCTGTACAAATTCCTCGAACGCCGGCGTTTTCGCCAGGCCCTGCAGATCGAGCGCATCGGCATCGATGAATTGCTCGAACTCATAGAGCAGGGCGAGGAACCGCTGATGGTCGACGCGCGCAGCGCCACGGCGCAGGCGCTGGAACCGGCCGTACCGGGCGCCTTGTTCTTCAATGGCAAGGAGCCGGTGCCCGCCATGATCGCCATGGACAAGGACCGCCACATCATCGTGTATTGCAGCTGTCCCAACGACGTGACGGCCGCGCAAGTGGCCAAACTGCTGCACCAGCACGGCTTTCACCGCGCCAAGCCCCTGCATGGCGGCCTGGACGCGTGGAATGCCGCCTACCGCTCGGACCAGCCGGCGCCCGCCAGCCTGCTGGGCGAAGGCTTGCCCTCCTGATTTCCGCTCCTTCCTGCTCGCCAGGCGGGCAGTCAAAAACCGGTAGTAATAATACGAAAATCGCTTTGCGGCAGCGCCAGGACGGCGGCGCCGCACCCGCGCCGCCGCGTACAAAGCGGCTTTGCGCAAACTCCGGCATACTGTGTTTTCAAGGCGGCTCCTGCTGCTGTGCAGCATGCTTTTCGTGCGCCTGATGAGTGCAAGCACTTACTATAAATCATTGTTCCTAAACAATTTTGGCGTTGCCTGTTGCATTTGGAGTGGAACTACCAATAAAGGCTTGTTTTGATGTACTTAAACTACAAACTTCGCTTGCCTCCGGGCGCATTCATCCTTTAAGCTTGGCGTCCCATGCGTCCCACTTCATCATTTAAAATCATGAGCGCTTCGTCTTCTCCCGTACTGCCGACTTCCGCCTTCGCCGATGGACCGCGCCTGCTGGCCGACGTGGGCGGCACCAATGCCCGTTTCGCCCTGGAAGTGGCCGCTGGCCACATCACCCTGGTGGAAGTGCTGCCCTGTGCCGATTACCCTAGCCTGTCCGCCGCCCTGCAAGCCTATCTGGCCTTGCCGCACATCGCTGCTGCCGGCGGGCAAGCCGTACGCCATGCCGTGATCGCCATCGCCAACCCGGTCGACGGCGATTTCCTCAGCATGACGAACCACCACTGGTCGTTCTCGATCCGCGCCATGCGCGAAGAGTGCGGTTTCACGACTTTGGACGTGGTCAACGATTTCACGGCGCTGGCGCGCTCCCTGCCGCAGCTGTCAAACGAGCAAAAGCACCAGGTGGGCGCGGGCACGGCCCGTCCGAATACGGCCATTGGCCTGATCGGCGCCGGCACGGGCCTGGGCGTGTCGGGCCTGATTCCGTCGCACGGCGGCTGGATCGCCCTGCAAAGCGAAGGCGGCCACGTCAGCTTTGCGCCGTTCAATGAAGTGGAAGTGAGCATCCTGCAATTCGCCTGGCGCGAATACGAGCACGTCTCGGCCGAACGCCTGATTTCCGGCGATGGCTTGGAACTGATCTACCGCGCCCTGGCCGACCGCGCCGGCGTGCCTGCGGAAGACTTGCCGGCGGCGGAAATCACGCGCCGCGCGCTGGCCGGCGAATCCCAGCTGTGCGACGACGTCATCGAAGCGTTCTGCTGCATGCTCGGTACCGTGGCGGGCAACGTCGCCGTCACCCTGGGCGCGCTGGGCGGCATCTATATCGGCGGCGGCATCGTGCCACGCCTGGGCGCGCGTTTCGACCGCTCCGGTTTCCGCGCCCGCTTCGAGCGCAAGGGCCGCTTCGCCAATTATGTCTCGCAAGTGCCGACCTTCGTCATCACGGCGCAGTACCCAGCTTTCCTGGGCGCATCGGCCATTCTCTCGGAGAAACTCGCCTCCCAGTGATGTGCGAGCAGGGGGCGATATGTCGCGCCAGGGCCGGGTAAAACGCGTGTTTTGCCCGGTTTTGCGCTTTTCCGCTTTTTATCAGGTACAATTGGCATCGTTGGATGAAACGACGACTGTCGCTCTCCTGTCTGGCTGGTTCGCCGCCACGGGAAAAGCAGCTGCTCCGGAGTTCGTTTCATTGCTGGTTATTTAAGGCCAGCACCATGGATGGCAGGACTTTCACTGCATCCGCTTTAGTCCCGCTTTGCGCGCATCGGCCAAGGCGTCGGAAAAACAGCCTCAACTAGTAACCCAGCACGGCGTCATCATCGATGTCTGCCATCTGTTACGTTGAAATGAACGTTTTTGATTTCTTTCTCTGCATACGAATTGCAACACACATCCGCACAGAATTGCTATGAATACAATTGAGGCTAAAAAAGTCCTCGAAACCGCGTTGCTGTGCGCTCGTGAATCGCTGACGATCCACAGCTTGAAGAAGCTGTTCGTCGATGCGGACGAGAGTGGTCGCGTGCGCGGTGTCGGCGTTGGCGCCGACACGATCAAGCAGTTGCTGGAAGAGTTGCGCGATGAGTGGGAAGGGCGCGGCATCGAGATCGTCAGTCTGGCTTCCGGCTGGCGCTTTCAAAGCCGCCCGGAAATGAAGATGTATCTCGACCGTTTGACGCCCGAGCGGCCGCCCAAGTATTCGCGGGCGACCCTGGAAACCCTCGCCATCATCGCCTACCGCCAGCCGGTGACGCGCGGCGATATCGAGGAAATTCGCGGCGTTGCCGTCAATTCGCAGACGATCAAGATGCTGGAAGACCGTGGCTGGGTCGATGCCATCGGCTACCGCGACGTGGTGGGACGACCGGCCTTGCTGGCCACCACCAAGCAATTTTTGGATGACCTGGGTTTGCAATCGCTGTCCCAGCTGCCGCCTTTGCAGCAAATCAGCGAGATGCAGGGCAATGGGCTTGAAGCCCTGGAAGCGGCCCTGCAGGAAAATTTTGACAAGGCAAGCAATGAGCTTGTCCCCCAGCTTGGTGCAGGTAGCAATACGGCTGTGACAGATGTAGATGTGACAGCAAGCCTTGATGCCGGCCCCGATGCTTCGCCCACGGACGAAGCCTACACTCACGACCCTGCGCCAGAACTAACGGTTGACGCTGCGCCAGGTCAGCACAGCCAAGAAACGAAGAATGAATAATCCGAACACACCCGAGACAGTTACCGCCAGCGACGAAGCCATCGTTGCCAAGCCCAAGCGCCGCACCAAGGCCCAGATCGAAGCTGATACGGCCGCTGCCGTCGCTGCCGGCGACACCGCCGCTGCCAAGCCGAAGCGCCGCACGAAAGCCGACGTGGCCGCCGACTCAGTTGCTGAATCCTCCGTCGCCGCTGAAACTGCAGCTGCACCAGCCGTCAAGAAAACCCGCGCCAAGCCAGTCTTGAAGGCCGTGGCCGACGCCGCGGAAGCGGCTGCCGAGGCGGTTGCCGCCCCTGCACCGCGTCCGCCGCGCGCCCGCGCCGCCGCCAAGGCCGCTGCCGCCGTCGCTGAAACGGCGCCCGAAGCCGTTGCTGACAAGCCGGCCGAAGCGCGCCCGACCCGTGGTCCGCGCCAGATGCGTGGCGTGCAGGCGGAACCCGCACTGCGCCAGCCGCCGCGCGCCGAAGCGCCGCAGGCAGCCGACGCCGCGCCTGTCGCAGAGCAGGCCGCCGCGCCTGTCGCCGACGTGTTCGATGCCGAGGGCAACCTCGTGTCCGGTACGCGTCTGCCGCGCGGCCCGCGCAACGACGTGCCGGGTGCTGGCAAGAATGCCGGCAAGAGCCGTAAAAAGGGCAAGGGCCGCCAGGCTGCGCCAGGTAAACTCAGCGATGCTGATGCTGTCTTCTCGTTCGTCACCTCCGACGCGTTCGACAGCGAAGAGGGCGGCACGGGCCGTATGCAAAAAGTGGCCGTGCGCCGCGACCTGACGTCCGACGACGACGCGCCGAAGCTGCACAAGGTGCTCGCCGAAGCCGGTCTCGGTTCGCGCCGCGACATGGAAGACCTGATCATTTCGGGTCGCGTGTCCGTCAATGGCGAGCCGGCCCACATCGGCCAGCGCATCCTGCCGACCGACCACGTGCGCATCAACGGCAAGTTGATCCAGCGCCGCGTCAGCAAGAAGCCGCCGCGCGTATTGGTCTACCACAAGCCGGCCGGCGAAATCGTCAGCCACAACGACCCGGACGGCCGTCCATCCGTGTTCGACCGCCTGCCGACCATGAAGGCGGGCAAGTGGCTGGCCGTTGGCCGCCTCGACTTCAACACGGAAGGCTTGCTGCTGTTTACCACCTCCGGTGACTTGGCCAACCGTTTGATGCACCCGCGCTACGGCATCGACCGCGAGTACGCCGTGCGTACCCTGGGCGAGCTGGAAGAGGGCATGCGCCAGAAACTGCTGGCCGGCGTCGAGCTGGAAGACGGCCTGGCGCAGTTCTCGAAAATTGCCGATGGCGGCGGCGAAGGCATCAACAAGTGGTACCGCGTGGTGATCGGCGAAGGCCGTAACCGCGAAGTGCGCCGCATGTTCGAAGCGATCGGCCTGACCGTGTCGCGCCTGATCCGTACCCGCTACGGCGCCATGACCCTGCCGAGCGGCCTGAAACGTGGCCGCTGGGAAGAAATGGATGAAAACACCGTGCGCGACCTGCTGGCCGCCTACGGTATCGAAAAGAAAATGCCGCCTTCGGGTGATCCCCGTGCCGCTGGCGCAGCCAAGGGCCGCGAAGCGCGCAAGGCGAGCCGCGATGATGAGCCGAATGGCAACCGCATCGATGTGAGCAACCGCAACGCCGATCCTTTCCCGGTCGCGCCGCGCCGTGGCCAGCCGCAAGGCCAGTTTGCCCGTCCGCAAGGTCAGGGTCGTCCAGGCGGCGCCGGCCGTCCAGGCGAAGCGCGTGGTCCTGGCCGCGGCCAGCCGCAAGGTCCATTCCAGGGCGGCCAGCCGCGCTCGTCGGCCTCGTTCGAAGGTGCGCCGCAAGGCCAGGGCCGTCCGCCGCGTGCGGCAGGCCAGGGCCGTCCAGCCGGTGGCGGCGAAGGCCGCGCGCCGCAGCGCGGTCCGCGCCAGCCCGATCCGCTGCAAACGGCATTCGGCTTCGCCAACACGGGTCCGCGCCGCAATACGGGCGGTGGCGCCGGTGGGCAAGCGCGTTCCGGTGGCCAGCCGCGTGGCGGCATGGATCGCGGCGGCATGGATGGCATGCCGCGCCGCCGCAGCAAAGGTTAATCGGGAAGAGTTTCTTCTTGCGCGCCCGCTGATCTGCCGCGGGTGCGCGCTCTTGTAACTGTTGTAAGCCGGGCCGCTCCTCGTGTGCGGCATTGCGGCGAAGTTAATAAGAGGTTATAATCTGCAGCCTAATAAAAGTTCTCCGCAGGGTTGTTTGGTGGGGAGTGCTTTCATCTGGTTGGGGAAATACAAGAAGATGGGCAGATGCCCATTTTTTTTTTGTTGAACCGTTTGTAATGGCGCCAGCAAGGCGCCATATATGACTTGAATGCGTGTTTTTGCATGGTGTCGGCGCTCATTGCGGCGCCGTCATGCCGAAAACGGGCCTTATTTCTGGAGAATTTTTTGCAGCAGTTGGGATTAATTGAAAAGACAGTTACAGGTCTGGGCTATGAGCTCGTTGATGTCGAACGTGCCGAGCGCGGGCTGCTGCGCGTCTTTATTGATTTCAGCGCCGCCGATGCCGCTGAAAAAGGTCCGATCACGGTCGAAGACTGTGCCACGGTGAGTCACCAGTTATCGCATGTGTTGACGGTAGAGAACGTTCCTTACGAGCGTCTCGAGATTTCTTCCCCGGGTCTTGATCGTCCGGTGCGCAAGCTGGAAGACTTCGTCCGTTTCGCAGGCCAGGAAATCATCGTCAAGCTGACTGTGGCGATGCCGGGTACGAACAACCGGAAATCGTTCCAGGGGATCTTGCAAGAACCCGTGGGCGATAAATTGTCGTTGGAATTTGAAGGTAAGGATGGTCCGGCGATGTTGGAGTTTACGCTCGCCGATGTGGATAAGGCACGCTTGGTGCCGCAGGTGGTTTTTAAGGGACGCAAAGCATGAGCCGCGAAGTTTTATTATTGGTTGACGCGCTGGCGCGCGAAAAAAACGTCGATAAAGATGTCGTCTTCGGCGCCCTCGAATTCGCGTTGGCGCAAGCCACGAAGAAACGGTATGAGGGTGAGGTAGACATCCGCGTTTCGATCGACCGCGAAACGGGCGAATTCGAATCGTTCCGCCGCTGGCACGTCGTGCCCGATGAAGCGGGCCTGCAATTGCCGGATCAGGAGATCCTGCATTTCGAGGCAAAAGAACAGATCGCCGATATCGAAGTCGATGACCATATCGAAGAGCCGATCGAATCCGTCGAATTCGGCCGTCGTTTCGCCCAGGATACCAAACAGGTTGTCCTGCAGCGCGTACGTGATGCCGAACGCGAACAGATCCTGGTCGACTTCCTGGAACGCGGCGATTCGCTCGTCACCGGCACCATCAAGCGCATGGAACGCGGCGACGCCATCGTCGAATCGGGCAAGATCGAAGCGCGTCTGCCACGCGACCAGATGATCCCGAAAGAGAATCTGCGTATCGGCGACCGTGTGCGTGCCTTCATCTTGCGTATCGACCGCAACATGCGCGGCCCGCAAGTGATTCTGTCGCGCACCGCGCCGGAATTCATCATGAAGCTGTTCGAACTGGAAGTGCCGGAAATCGAGCAAGGCATGCTGGAAATCAAATCCGCAGCCCGCGATGCCGGCGTCCGCGCCAAGATCGCCGTCTACACGGCAGACAAGCGCATCGACCCGATCGGTACTTGCGTCGGCATGCGCGGTTCGCGCGTGCAGGCCGTCACCGGCGAACTCGGTGGCGAACGTGTCGACATCGTGCTGTGGTCGGAAGATCCGGCGCAGTTCGTCATCGGCGCCCTGGCGCCGGCGAACGTGTCGTCGATCATGGTCGACGAAGAAAAACACGCGATGGATGTCGTCGTGGACGAAGAAAACCTGGCAATCGCGATCGGCCGTTCCGGCCAGAACGTGCGCCTGGCCTCGGACCTGACCGGCTGGAAGATCAACATCATGACGGCCGAAGAATCGGCTGACAAAGCTGCCCAGGAAACGGCTGCCGTGCGCATCCTGTTCATGGAAAAGCTCGATGTCGACCAGGAAGTGGCCGATATTCTGGTGGAAGAAGGTTTCGCCAGTCTGGAAGAAATCGCTTACGTGCCAATTTCCGAAATGCTGGAAATCGAATCGTTTGACGAAGATACCGTCAATGAACTCCGTACCCGTGCGCGTGATGCGCTGGTTACCGAAGCGATTGCTTCGGAAGAGGGTCTGGAAGGCATGGACGAGGCGTTGGTGGGTCTGGAAGGCATGGACCGCATTACCGCCGGCAAGCTGGGTCTGGCTGGTATCAAGACCGTTGAAGCATTTGCAGCACTGGCATACGACGAATTTGGCGCAATCCTGGCCTTGTCTGCGGACCGTGCGCGTGAACTGATTACAAGTGAATTTAAAGATGTGACCGACGATGAGATGAAGTTGGTTGACTCGAAATACGACGATCGTGCCAAGGCGTTGCAAGCCAAGGCATGGAGTCTGGCCGAATCCGCAAAGGCTTAATTTGAGTATCTTTATCATCTCCGCGACACATAGAAAAGAGGACTGAATGGCGAGTAACAACGTAGCCCAATTTGCCACCGAACTGAAGATGCCTGCAGATTTGCTGCTGACGCAGCTGCGTTCTGCCGGCGTCGAAAAAAGTTCGACGTCAGATCCATTGTCGAAAGATGATAAGGACAAGCTTTTGGATCATCTGCGCCGCACACACGGCGCAGCGGCTGACACAGAAAAGAAAAAAATCACCGTGACCCGCAAGGAAACGACTGAGATCAAGCAAGCTGACGCCACCGGCAAATCGCGCACCATCCAGGTGGAAGTGCGCAAGAAACGCACTTTCGTCCAGCGTGACGAAGCTGCGCCGGTCGCGGCAGAACCGGTCGCGCCTGCCGCACCGGTGATCGATCCCGCCGACGTGGCGCGCCGTGAAGAAGAAGCCCGTAAACAGGCTGAGCTGATCGCCCGCCAGGAAGCCGATCTGCGCGAAAAGCAAGAACGTCTGGCCAAGCTCGACGCGGAAAAAGAAGCCCAGGCGAAAGCCACGCAACAGGCTGAATTGGCTGCGAAGAAAGAAGCTGAAGCAGAAGCGAAGAAAGCGGCCGCCAAGGCTGCCGCCGCGCCTGCCGCCAGCGCCGCTGCGCCTGTCGTTGACGATGCCGCCGCCGAAGCGAAGAAAGCTGCTGCCGCTGAAGAAGCGAAGAAGAAAGCGGCTGCCGCTGCTGTTGCCGCCAAGGAAGCCGCTGACAAAGCGGAAGCCACCGAGCGTGCACGCAAGGCCGTTGCCGACGAAGTTGCCCAGATCAAGGCCATGATGAACGCGCCACGCCGCGCCATCAAGGCACCGGAACCCGTACCGGTTCCCGTCAAGCCGAAGGCGCCGGAAGGCACCCTGCACAAGCCTGCTGACAAGAAACCTGGCGACAAGCCGGGCGACAAGAAGCCTGCTGTTGCAGACAAGAAATCCATCAAGTCGGCCAATGTGTCGTCCACCTGGTCCGATGACGCGAAAAAACGCGGCACCACCGGTGGTCCGAAACCACGCGGCAATAGCGGCCCAGGCGGCCGTGACAGCTGGCGCGGTGGCGCGAAGGGCCGTCGCCCGACGCACCATGACGACCGTGAATCGAACTTCCAGGCTCCTACGGAAGCCGTCGTCAAAGACGTGCACGTACCGGAAACGATCACCGTGGCCGAACTGGCGCACAAGATGTCCGTCAAGGCATCCGAAGTCATCAAGCATTTGATGAAATTGGGCCAGATGTGCACGATCAACCAGGTGCTGGACCAGGAAACCGCCATGATTCTGGTGGAAGAAATGGGCCACAAGGCGTTCGCCGCCGAACTGGACGATCCGGAAGCGCTGCTGGCCGATGTGGGCGAACACGCGCACTTCGAAACCAAGCCACGCGCACCGGTGGTCACCGTCATGGGTCACGTCGACCACGGCAAGACCTCGTTGCTCGATTACATTCGTCGCGCCAAGGTTGCTTCCGGCGAAGCGGGTGGCATTACGCAGCATATTGGCGCTTACCACGTCGATACGCCACGCGGCATGATCACCTTCCTCGACACCCCGGGTCACGAAGCGTTTACCGCGATGCGTGCCCGTGGCGCCAAGGCAACCGACATCGTGATTCTGGTGGTTGCCGCCGACGATGGCGTGATGCCGCAAACGAAAGAAGCGATTGCCCATGCGAAAGCAGCCGGCGTACCGCTGGTGGTGGCGATCAACAAGGTCGACAAACCAGGCGGCAACGTTGACCGCGTGACGCAGGAACTGGTCGCAGAGCAAGTCGTGCCGGAAGAATACGGTGGCGAATCGCCATTCGTGCCGGTGTCGGCGAAAACGGGTCAAGGTATCGACGACCTGCTGGAACAAGTGCTGTTGCAAGCCGAAGTGCTGGAACTGACGGCACCGGTCGATGCGCCTGCGCGCGGCCTGGTCGTCGAGGCACGTCTGGACAAGGGCCGTGGTCCTGTCGCGACGATCCTGGTGCAGTCCGGTACCCTGAAGCGCGGCGACGTGATTCTGGCTGGCTCTTCGTATGGCCGTGTTCGCGCCATGCTGGACGAGAACGGCAAGTCGATCGCTGAAGCCGGTCCTTCGATTCCGGTCGAAATCCAGGGTCTGACGGAAGTGCCGGTTGCCGGTGAAGAAGTCGTCGTCATGGCTGACGAGCGCAAAGCGCGTGAAATCGGTCTGTTCCGTCAAGGTAAGTTCCGCGACGTGAAACTGGCGAAACAGCAAGCTGCGAAACTGGAAAACATGTTCGACCAGATGGCCGAAGGCGAAGTGAAAAACTTGCCATTGATCATCAAAACCGACGTGCAAGGTTCGCAAGAAGCGCTGGTCGGTTCGCTGCAGAAACTGTCGACCTCCGAAGTGCGCGTACAAGTTGTGCACGCAGCCGTCGGCGGCATCACGGAATCGGACGTCAACCTGGCAGTCGCCTCGAAAGCGGTCATCATCGGCTTTAACGCCCGTGCTGATGCCCAGGCACGCAAGCTGGCCGAGTCGAATGGCGTGGACATTCGCTACTACAACATCATTTACGATGCGATCGACGAGATCAAGTCGGCGTTGTCGGGCATGTTGGCACCAGAGAAACGCGAAACCGTCATCGGCCAGGTCGAGATCCGCCAGGTTATCCTGGTCTCGAAAGTGGGCGCGATTGCCGGTTGCCTGGTCACCGATGGCGTGGTCAAGCGTGCTTCTTCCGTCCGCCTGTTGCGCAACAACATCGTGGTGTGGAGCGGCGAGATCGACTCCCTGAAACGCTTCAAGGACGATGCGAAAGAAGTTCGCGCCGGTCTGGAGTGCGGCCTGTCGCTGAAGAACTACAACGACATTCAGGTTGGCGACACACTGGAAGTGTTCGAAGTCCAGGAAATCGCTCGTACCCTGTAATCACAGAAGCAATGGCGCGGACATAGTGATGTCCGCGCAAACACGTGGGGCGCATTGGTCAACGGGCAACCGTTTGACCCATGCGCCCTGCGGCACTTAGGACAGCATAAAATCATGGCTAAACATAGCAAAACCATGCCAGCGCGCGGCTTGCGCGTGGCCGACCAGATCCAGCGCGATCTGGCTGAAATCGTCGCCTACGAATTGAAGGATCCACGCGTCGGCACGATGATCACCATCACCGAAGTGCAGATCACGCCCGATTACGCGCACGCCAAGGTGTTTTTCACGATGTTGAAAGACAGCAAGGAAGCCATCAAGAACACCACCGAAGGCCTGATGGCAGCATCCGGCTTCATCCGTGGCTTGCTGGGCAAGCGCCTGCACATCCACACCCTGCCGATGCTGCATTTCGTGCACGACAGCTCGACCTCGCGCGGCATGGAAATGTCGCTGCTGATCGACAAGGCCAACGCCACGCGCGCGGCCGACGCCGAGCCGGATGTCAAACCCGAAGCGGACGAGCAATAACAGTGGCGGGTCCGAAGAAACCGCCCGGCATCAAGCGGGTGCGCGACCTGGTCGATGGCGTCTTGCTGCTGGATAAGCCTGTCGGCTGGTCCAGCAATGACGCCCTGATCAAGGCCAAGCGTGTCTTGAACGCCAAGAAGGCGGGCCATACGGGCACCCTGGATCCGTTCGCCACGGGCTTGCTGCCGCTGTGCTTTGGCGAGGCGACCAAGTTCTCGCAGGACTTGCTGGAAGCCGATAAAACCTACGAAACCCTGGTGCACCTGGGGCAGACGACGGATACGGGCGATACGGAAGGGGACGTGCTGGAAACGCGCGACGTCAACGTGACCGAAGAGCAGATCGAAGCCGTGCTGGCGCAGTTCCGCGGGCCTATCCTGCAGACGCCGCCCATGTACTCGGCCTTGAAAAGGGACGGCAAGCCCTTATATGAGTATGCAAGGGCAGGCATCACCCTGGAGCGCGAAGCGCGCCCGGTGACCATCCACAAGCTCGAGTTCCTCGGCTATGAAGCCCCGTTCCTGAAATTGTCCGTGATGTGCAGCAAGGGCACGTATATCCGCGTGCTGGGTGAAGACATCGGCCATGCCCTCGGTTGCGGCGGCCATCTGAACGCCTTGCGCCGCACGCAGGTGGGCAACCTGACGCTTGACGGCGTCGTTACCCTGGATGAACTGACGGCGCATGCCGCGCCGTTGAGCCTGCTGGCTCCCGTCGATGCCTTGCTGTCGAGTTTCCCTGCCGTCCAGCTGACGGAAGAATTGGCCAAGCGCTTCCTGCATGGCCAGCGCATTGCGCTGGGCAAGGAAGACGTCGCCGTGCCAGCCGAGCCGGGCAGGGTGCGCGTGTATCACGACAGCAAGCTGCTGGGCACGGGTCAGTTGCAGGAATACAGCATCCTGGCGCCAGAGCGTCTCATTGCCACGGCGCACCAATAAGTCACGGCAACGTCACATTACCCAGCGACACTCTTGAACCAGTGTCGCTTTTTTAAACAAATCGTCCCCGACTGCAAGAGCCGCCAGCATTTTTAGATAGCGTTGCAACGCAACATGCTATACTACGCGGTTCCGGAAATAGATTAGCATTCGGGTATCTCGTACACCTTGTACGCACTCCGCAGTTTTTCAGTAACTACTACGACCATGTCAAATACAAAACGCGCAATTCGTAATATCGCCATTATCGCCCACGTTGACCACGGCAAAACCACGCTGGTGGATCAGCTGCTGCGCCAGTCCGGCACCTTCCGTGAAAACCAAGCGGTCGACACCCGAGTCATGGACTCGAACGACCTGGAAAAGGAGCGCGGCATTACGATTCTGTCGAAGAACTGCGCCGTTGAGTACGAAGGCACCCACATCAACATCGTCGACACCCCAGGCCACGCCGACTTCGGCGGCGAAGTGGAACGTGTTCTGTCGATGGTGGACTCGGTTCTGCTGCTGATCGATGCACAGGAAGGCCCGATGCCGCAAACCCGTTTCGTCACGCGCAAGGCGCTGGCACTGGGTCTGAAGCCTATCGTTATCGTCAACAAGATCGACCGTCCAGGCGCACGTCCGGACTGGGCCATCAACCAGACGTTCGAACTGTTCGACAAACTGGGCGCTACCGATGAGCAACTGGATTTCCCTATCGTTTACGCTTCGGGCCTGAACGGCTATGCCGGCCTGACCGAAGACGTGCGCGGCGGCGACATGAAGCCGATGTTCGACGCCATCCTGGAACACGTTCCAGTGCGCGACGACAATCCTGAAGGCCCGCTGCAAATGCAGATCACCTCGCTGGACTACTCGTCCTACGTCGGCAAGATCGGCATTGGCCGCGTCAACCGCGGTACCGTCAAAGTCGGTCAAGACGTGCTGGTCATCAATGGCCCAGGCGCGACCCCGATCAAGGGCCGCATCAACCAGGTGCTGAACTTCAAGGGCCTGGAGCGCGTGCTGGTTGACGAAGCCGTCGCCGGCGACATCTGCCTGATCAACGGTATCGACGAAATCGGCATCGGTTCGACCCTGTGCGCACTGGACACCCCGGAAGCGCTGCCGATGCTGACCGTCGACGAGCCGACCCTGACCATGAACTTCATGGTCAACAACTCGCCGCTGGCTGGCCGCGAAGGCAAGTTCGTTACCTCGCGTCAACTGCGTGACCGTCTGGAAAAAGAATTGAAAGCCAACGTTGCTCTGCGCGTTGCACCAACCGACGACGACACGATCTTCGAAGTATCGGGCCGCGGCGAGCTGCATCTGACGATTCTGATCGAAAACATGCGTCGCGAAGGCTTCGAGCTGGCCGTATCGCGTCCACGCGTGGTCTTCAAAATGGTCGATGGCGTGCGCCACGAGCCGTTTGAAAACCTGTCCGTCGACGTTGAAGAAGCCAACCAGGGCGGCGTCATGGAAGAACTGGGCCGTCGTCGCGGCGACCTGCAAAACATGGAATCGGATGGCAAGGGCCGCGTGCGTCTCGAGTACCTGATCCCGGCGCGTGGCCTGATCGGCTTCCAGGGCGAATTCATGACCCTGACCCGCGGCACCGGCCTGATGAGCCACGTATTCCACGAATACGCGCCAGTCGACAACACCCGTGGCGAAATGGCTGGCCGTCGTAACGGCGTGCTGATCTCGCAAGATGACGGCGCTGCTGTTGCCTACGCGATCTGGAAACTGCAAGACCGCGGCCGCATGTTCGTGTCGCACAATGACCCAGTCTACGAAGGCATGGTCATCGGTATCCACTCGCGCGACAACGACCTGGTCGTCAACCCGATCAAGGGCAAGCAGCTGACCAACGTGCGTTCGTCGGGTACCGACGAGGCGGTGCGCCTGGTACCGCCAATCCAGATGTCGCTGGAATACGCGGTCGAGTTCATCGAGGACGACGAACTGGTGGAAATCACGCCAAAATCGATCCGTCTGCGCAAGCGCTTCCTGAAAGAGCACGAGCGTAAAAAAGCGTCGCGTGATTCGTAATCTGTTGTAGAGCATGGCCTGCGGGCCATGCCGCGCTCAAGCCCGTTGCTCCGCCTTTCCTTCACCGGTGAGGCGCGCAGCGGGTTTGTCATTTGCAGCTCCTGTTTTTTGTAGACACCATGACTTCCACTTCTTTGCCTTCCCGCCGCCTGTCCGTCGCCCCGATGATGGACTGGACCGACCGCCATTGCCGCAAGTTCCACCGCGAAATCACGCGCCATACCTGGCTCTACACCGAGATGGTGACGACGGGCGCGCTGGTCTACGGCGACGTGGATCGCCATTTGCGCTTCAACGAGGAAGAGCATCCGGTCGCGCTGCAGCTGGGCGGCAGCGATCCGAAGGACCTGGCCACGAGCGCCAAGCTGGGCGAGCAGTGGGGCTACGACGAGGTCAACCTGAACTGTGGCTGCCCGTCCGAGCGCGTGCAAAAGGGCGCGTTTGGCGCCTGCCTGATGGCCGAGCCGCAACTGGTGGCCGACTGCGTGAAAGCCATGCGCGACGTGGTCGACATCGACGTCACGGTGAAGCACCGCATCGGCATTGATGACAGCGAGTCGTACGACTTCGTGCGCGACTTCGTCGGCACCGTGGCCGACGCCGGCTGCAAGACGTTTATCGTGCATGCGCGCAATGCCATCCTGAAAGGCCTGAGCCCGAAGGAAAACCGCGAAGTGCCGCCCCTGAAATACGATTACGCGTATCGATTGAAACGCGACTTTCCCCAGTTCGAGTTCATCATCAATGGCGGCATCAAGACGCTCGATGAAATCGACCTGCACCTGCAACACCTCGACGGCGTGATGCTGGGCCGCGAGGCCTATCACAACCCGTACGTGATGGCACAGTTCGACCAGCGCTACTACGGCGACGATGCGCCTGTCAAAACGCGCGAGCAAGTGCTCGAAGCGATGATTCCGTATATCAGCGCGCAGCTGGAAAAAGAAGCGGGCAGATTGAAGCTGAACAGCGTCACGCGCCACATGCTGGGCCTGATGCAAAACCTGCCCGGCGCGCGCGGCTTCCGTCAGACCCTGTCCGATTCCAAGAAGCTGGCCTCGGGCGACCCGCGTCTGCTGCTGGAAGCGGCAGCGCGCTTGTCGCTGCCTGCGTAATGGACGATTGCCACGGCCATGCGCGGCACATCGACGGCTACCTGCAAGCCGTCAGCGCGCTCAAGGATGACGGCAGCGACTTGCTCTGCACGTATCTGGGGCCCGCCGCGCCGCAGGCATCGTTCGATGCCTTGTGCCGCGCGCTGGATGTGACGCCCGACGGCTTGCGCCTGCAGCCGCTCGAAACGGTCGTGTGCAGCGGCGTCTTGTGCACGCCGCGCCAGTGGCTGCTCGAGCGCCTGCATCCGACGAGCGAGGCGGACCGCCAGCCGCTCGACGTCCGTTTATATGACGGTTTCGAGCGCGAACTGGTCGAACTGCTGGGCAGCGAGCCCCGCTGGTATCAACTGGTATCGTCTGGCCAGCGCAGCCTGGCCAGCCAATTGGGCGCCATCTGGAGCGTCTTTGTCTTCGGCACAGAGTGCCACGCCTATGTGATGCATTGCAGCTGGGACAGCTGAGTCAACTTGTCTATACCGGTACCACTGCGCACTGGTATTGTCCGCACTTCCCCTTCCTCTGAGTCCCCCTCCCAAAACGATGCAATATGGCTACGCCATGTGTTGTAAATGCGCTGTTTCGGCGCATGCCCGCACTGTCGTGGGGCATTTCTAAGAGGCAAGAAACGGCGTTGTTGCCATTTCCCCGAAGAAAGTTAATCAGCCATTTATTCAGGTACATATTGCTTGCTTTGAGGCAAAATTTACACCTATAATTGATTATAGACAAATATTTCTCATATGAATGTTTGATGTTGATCTCACATCAACGGTGTCAAAAATTCAGCGTGCGGAGCAAGTTTGCATTCGCAGTCACTGGCGTTTCCAGGGCTGCTGAAAGACCAGGAAGTACCCCGGGCTGCGTGCGGCCGGATACCGCCAGCATACCAATGGGTAAGGGCGGACACCGGTGTTGCGCAGCCTTCGTCTTGTCGTGCCGGGCAAAAATCCTTATCAATAGTTTCATTTACGAAGAGCCGAAATGAATTTAGCAAAAATGAAGGTTGGTACCCGCCTGGGCCTGGGTTTCGCCCTGGTACTGGTTCTGCTGGTGGCCGTGACCGTCCTCGGCATCGCGCGCATGGCGCAAATCCAGGAGCGTCTCGATCACGTGATCAATGTCAACAACGTCGTCACCCGCCTGGTGATCGACATGCGTGGCAACGTCAGCGACCGCATCACCTCGCTGCGCATCCTGACCCTGATGACCGACGCGGGCGATATGGAGCCGGAAATGGCGCGTATCAAAACGCAGACGAGCACCTATCAGGAAACGCAGAAGAAGCTCGAAGAGAAATTCGCCGTCGAGTCCACTCCTGAAGAAAAAGCGCTGCTGACCTCGATCAAGGAATACGAAGCGGCCGCCATGCCGGCCATTGCCAAGGCCTCCGCGCTGTGGATGGCCAACGATGCGGAAGGCGCCACGCGCGTGATGATCAAGGAAATCCGTCCGGTACAGAAAAAATGGATGGAAGCGCTGGAGCAACTGGCCGTGCTGGAAGACAAGCTCAACGAGCAGATGCAATCGGACGCCCGCAAGGCCTTCGACAGCGCGCGCCTGTTCATGATCATTCTCGGCGTACTGGCCGTGGCGATGGGCGTGGCGGCAGCACTGGTGATTACCCGCGGCCTGCTGAAACAGCTGGGCGGCGAACCTGACTACACGGCATCGATCGCCGGCAGTATCGCCAATGGCGACCTGTCGATCGGCATCCACACGCAGCCATCGGACAATTCCAGCCTGCTGGCGGAAATGAAGGAAATGCGCAACAGCCTGGTGGGCATCGTCGGCCAGGTGCGCGTCGGTACGGAAACCATCGGCACGGCGTCGCGTGAAATTGCCGACGGCAATATCGACCTGTCGTCGCGCACGGAAATGCAGGCCAGCGCGCTGGAAAAAACGGCGTCGGCCATGGAAGAGCTGACCTCGACCGTGAAACAGAATGCGGACAATGCGCGCGAAGCCAACAAGCTGGCCGCCACGGCATCGGATGTCGCCATCAAGGGCGGCTCCGTGGTGTCGCAAGTGGTTGACACCATGAGCTCGATCAACGAGTCGGCGAAGAAGATTGTCGACATCATCGGCGTGATCGATGGCATCGCCTTCCAGACCAACATCCTGGCGCTGAATGCTGCCGTGGAAGCGGCACGTGCCGGCGAACAAGGCCGCGGCTTTGCCGTGGTGGCGTCGGAAGTGCGCAACCTGGCCCAGCGCTCCGCTGGCGCCGCGAAAGAAATCAAGATCCTCATCGACGATTCGGCCGAGAAGACGGAACGCGGTACGCGTCTGGTCGGCCAGGCCGGCGTGACGATGGGCGAAGTGGTTGACAGCGTGCGCCGCGTGACCGACATCATGAGCGAGATCGCCAGTGCCAGCCAGGAACAAAGCGCCGGCATCGAACAGGTCAACCTGTCGATCATCGAAATGGATGGCATGACGCAGCAAAATGCGGCCCTGGTGGAGCAGGCAGCCGCCGCGGCGCAAAGCTTGCAGGACCAGGCGGCCGAACTGGCTCACGTGGTCAGCATCTTCAAACTGGTCGAAGGCGAGGAGAAACCGGCGGCGTATGTGCCGGCACCCGTGGCTGTCGCACCAGTGGCCGTGCGCAAGCCGGCACCGGCATTGCGCCCGGTGAAGTCGCTGACGCGCAAGACGGAAGCTGCCGCTCCCGTGGCTGCTGCGGCGCCACGCAAGGCGGCAGGCGCGGGCAGCAATGACGAGTGGGAAGAGTTTTAAGCGCGGCCAACAGCGCACAGGAAATGGTAACTGCCGTATTTGATAATAATCATGGGGAAGCACATGTTTGAGAATAAGCGTTTGATGAGTGTTGCAGCAGCCTTGCTGGTGTCCGTTTCTTCCGCCGCCTTCGCGGCCGAGGTGCCGGCGTCGTTCGATGCCAAGAACTGCAAGGCCGACTATCCGAAAGCCTCGCTGATGAACGAAGAGCAGGGCACCGTGTCGATGTCCTTCCTGGTCAATGCCGATGGTAGCGTTGCCGACTCGAAAGTCGACAAGAGCAGCGGCTTCAAGAACCTGGACAAGGCCGCCATCAAGGCCCTGTCCGCATGCAAGTTCAAGCCGGGCACCAAGGATGGCGCCGCGGCGCAAACCTGGACCAAGGTCGACTACGCCTGGAAGCTGGACTGATCCACGTATCGCCGGGAGCGATGCTCCCGGCATGGCCGTATCCGCTACGGGCGGCGCCTGCAAAGGTGCCGCCCGTACTGTTATGTGCGTCAGCCAACGGCACTGTTGCCGCGGATTCTGTTACCCTCGAAACATATCTTCGGGATCTCCCACCACAAGAGGCCTATCATGCAGCGCATCCTGACACTTTCCTCCCTGGCCGCCACCGGTTTGCTGCTTTCCGCCTGCGCATCGCTGGGCACGCCCGTGGGCTTGCAGGCGGGGCAGACCGTGGCCGTCGTCAATAGCCTGAGCTGGGACAATCCCCTGACGGGCAAGCGCGACGGCGTGCGCACGAGCTGGCCCATCAAGAATGGCAAGATTGCTCCTGAATATTTTCCGCTGGCGCAGCTGAAGCAATGCGAAGCCGGCGGCAAGCCTTGCGCCTGGGGTGTCATGCGGGCGCAGCGCGGCGCGCCCACGCTGAGCTATGCGGACGGCGGCGTCGACCTGGCCGTAAGCGTATCGATCGACGTGGCGCGACGCCAGGATGCGCGCCAGGGCGAGACGCAAACGGCGATGGCGATTCCCCAGGATGTGGCCGCGCTGGAAGGGCGGCAACAGGTGCAGCCCAGCTGGAAATTGAAGTATGGCAAGGTCGAGCAGGTCGAGCTCGATTACGGCGTGCGCTATCAGGTGTGCGTACAGCGTTACGATGCGGCTGGCAAGGCCATCGATACGTGCGCGATTCCATTTATTTGAGGAAACATGCGGCGTAGACCGCTTGTGGTGCCATTGCCACATTTCATGTTGCGGCGTGCGTCGGGGTGTAACAATCGGTAAAAGCGCAGCAAAGGCCCGCGTAATTTCTTATAGTGGTTAATTAAGGTAGTACACATTAGGAGAATTGCGATGAAAACCCTGTTGGCAGTAATTTCGCTGGCCGCCTTGGGTGGCTGCGCCGTGGCGCCCCCCGGTCCCGCGTATTACGGTTCGCGCGCGCCGCAGGGGGCCTATAATCCCTATGAATGGCATACGGTTTCGTCCGAGCCGGTACAGTCGGGCCGCGTGATGAGCGCGCCGCGCGTGGAATATACGAATGAACCCGTATATGTACAGCAACAGCCGGTGTACGTGCAGCAGCCCGTGTATGTGCCGGCGCCCGTGTACGCGCCGCAACCGTATTATTACAATCCGCCCGTGACAATCGGGCTGGACTTCATGTTTGGCTTTGGGCGCTACGGTGGACACCGCCGCGGCTGGGGCGGGCATGGCCGCTACCACGGCCGCCGCTAATCTATCGCACTTGCATGCAGGACAAAGCCGGACAAGCATTGCTTGCCCGGCTATTTCATTTTATTAGTGGAAATACACGGCCGTCTGGTGCAGCACGTCCGCCGAGCACAGGATGTACATCGCCGCCGCTGCCAGACCTATTTGCAAGGCACCAAAGCTGATCGGGATGAGGCGGGACATGTCGTACTCCTGAGTAGAATGAGGTGTTGTCAGGCTTTCATCATAGGATGAGTTGATGCCTTTGGGCATCGGATGAATGTCCGCCACGATGTAGGACAACACCCCGTGCGTGAGGCCCCGCCTTGCTCTCCAGCCGCCTAGCGGTTTTTCCAGCGCAGGACCGGCTCTTCCGGTGCCGTGTCCGGCACGTTCGAAATCGTCAGCCAGTGCGTCAGGCGTTCCGGGTGCTTGAGATTGATCCCCATGCCATCGATGATGCCCACCTGTTCCAGCATGCGCGCATCGATTTTCGCCTTCGACACCGTGGGCGCGCCCATGACCATGCGGTCATATGCCTTGCGCGCCTTGTGTTCCCACTTGTGCAGATTGCTTTCGTCGAAGCGGTTCGCTTCGAAATACACGGTCAGGGTGCCATCGAGGTTGCCGAATCCGACAATGCCCGCGCCCTTGCGGATGGTGGTGTTGTTGCTGATGTCGAATTCCGCCGTGGGCACGAAAATGCCGGCGCGGCCATCGATGTCGGGACGTCCCACGGGCGTTTCCTTGCCGTAGGAACTCGTTTCGGTAATGGTTTTTTCTGCAGACATGGTGCGTGTGCGGTGGCCGTGCCGGGAGCGCAATCGGGCCCGGTGGTGCCAGCCTTCCTGTTCAAAAAATGCGTGCTGATGATCAGGGCGGGGTAGGGGCCCTGGCGGAGCGATGCTTGGCATTGCTTGATACCTCGCTATTGTAGCGCCAATTTAATTCTTTATGGCAACATTTATTGATATGGTGCACCTATTTTTTCATGAAAAATGCCGCCCGGCCATACGGCGGGGCGGCATTTGTACGTCTGCTGCGCTTTGACGGGCGCAGCTGTGCACGGACATCAGAACGCCAGGCGACCCTGCAGGTAAACCATGCGCGGCGCGCCCACCAGCTTGCCCAGGTTGCCGTCCGAGGTGCGCGTGAAGTAGCGCTTGTCGGCGAGGTTGTTGACGCCGGCAACCAGCTCCAGGCCACTCTGGCCCGGTACTTTCCATTTCACTTGCGTGTTCCAGGTACGGAAGCCGGGAATCACGCCCACGCTGCCGGCCGCGTTTTCCGCCACGGTGTTGGCTTCGTCGGCGAACTGGCGGCTCTGGTGGCTGCTCGACAGGTCGAAGCCCCAGGCGCCCAGCTGGTAGTGGGCGCCGATGGTGTCCGTGGTGCGCGAATAGAAGGGCACGTCGTTGCCCGCGTTCACGCCATCCTGCAAGGTCGCCTTGGTGTAGGTGTAGGTGGCGTAGGCGTTCAAGCCGGCCAGCGGGCCGGACTTGTCGAAGTGGTAGTCGATGGCTGATTCCAGGCCCCGGTGGTGCGTGGCGCCGACGTTGTAGAAGACGACGTTCTCGCCGCTGCCGATGGATTGGATCTGGTTGTCGAACTTGATGTTGAACAAGGTCGCTTCGGCCGACAGCTGGCCGCTCTTCCAGCGCGCGCCCAGCTCGGCCGTTTTCGCCAGTTCCGGCTGCAGCGGGTTCTTGCTTGACTGCGCATTGAGCTGCGTATTTTGCACGGCGCCAAACGAGCTGTTGTAGTTGCCGAACAGGGTCACGTTGTTGTTGAGCAAGTAGGCCACGTTCAGCGAGGGCAGGGCCTTGTTGTTGAGCAGATCGATCTTCTGGTCTGTCGGCAAGTGATTGAAGCGTTCCGTCTTGATGTGCTCGTAGCGCACGCCCGGCGTGATGCGCCAGGCATCGATAGCGATCTTGTCGTCGATATACACGGCTTGCGCATCGGTCGAGTTGTCGGCGAAGCGCGTCGGCTTTTGTTGCACGCCGGTGGCGATGACGACGTTGTAGATGCTTTCATCGGCCCGCTCGGCCAGGTAGCGGTAGCCGACGGTGACGTCTTGCGACACTTTGCCGGTCGTAAAACGCTGCGTGTAGCGCGGCTCGATGGCCGTCGTTTCATAGTTGCGCGGCTGGCGGCCCAGGCCGGTGCGGTTCGCATTGATCAGGGTGCTTTCGCGCGAGCTCTTGTTGTAATAGGCGCGCACTTCGAATTCCTGCGTGTTCGACATGGCATTCAGGTAGCCGATGTCGAAGGCCTTGCGCTCGCCGCTCCAGAAGTCGGTCGGGCGCGTGTTCTGGAACGGGTCGGCCTTGTATTGCGCGGCGCTCAAACCGCCCGGCGTGCGCGACGTCACGTCGTAGTAGGACAGCTTGGCGTACACCTCGGCCGTCGGGCTCAGGTCGTAGCGGAATTTCAGGGCGAAGTCGTTGACCTTTTCATCGCTGCCCACGCGCCAGTCGCTGCCGCGGATGCCCGAATACAGCACCGCCAGTCCCAGGCCGCTGTCGAGCTGGGTGCCGGCAAAGACGCTGGCCTGCGTGTTGTGGCCCACTTCGCTGTACGAGTTGTAGCGCACGGTGGCGTCGCCCGTGATGCCTGGCGTGGTGGGCACGCGGCGTGTCTTGAAGTTGATGATGCCGCCCACGTTTTGCGGGCCGAAGCGCACGGCGCCGCCGCCGCGCACCACGTCGACCGTCTCGACATTGGCCAGGCTGACGGGGGCGAACGACAGTTGCGGCTGGCCATACGGCGCCACTGACATCGGGATGCCGTCCAGCAAGACCGTGCTGCGCGGCGAATAGCGCCCGGCCAGGCCGCGTACGCCGATATTGAGCGAGATGGCGCTGCCGGCGCTGCCCGAGTTGTCGCTGATCTGCACGCCGGGAATGCGGCGCATCACGTCGCTGAGGCTGGTTGCGCCCGAGTTCTCGATGTCGTCCTTTTGCACCACGGTGCGCGCGCCCGCGAAATTTTTCGTGCTGGCAGCCATGCTGGTGCCCAGCAGGTTGCTGCTGACCTGAATCGATTCCAGGATGGGACCGGCATTATCGGCTGTATTGGCTTGCTGTGCCTGCGCGGCGATGGGCGCGTTCAGGCAGGCGAGGGCGATGGCCAGCGCGCACGGGCGCAGCGAAAAGGGCAGTGTGAAAGGTGTGGCAGCCATGCATGGATCTCCGTAATGACAATGTTTGCGCGGCAATCGGGCGGCGCGACAACATCGTGGCGTGGACATCCGGCGCAAGGGGATAAGAATGATAATGATTCTCATTTTATCCGTCAATTGCGAATGTTGCGTAGTGGCTATATGCCTGCCTGTGTGATGGGGAAGTGTTGCTGGCGCGGTACGGTGGGTGGTTTGGATTGCCGTTTGGCACCATTGCTCGGGTGCGGCGGCATTGCGGGCGCTTCTTGTATACTCCCGCTTTTGCAGCCGTCAGACGTGAACGTACAATGAGCCAGACAACTGAAACGACACCAGGCATTTCCTCCGTGGAACGCCGCCAGGGCGACCAGCCGGCAAGTGCTGCGCGCAAATTGAATCTGCTGGTGGTCGACGACAACCAGGAAGTGGGCGAATCGCTGGCCATGCTGCTCGAAGCGCTGGGCCACCACGCCGTGGTGGTGCGCAACTGGCAGATGGCCGTCGAGCAAGTCAAGCTGTGCGTGCCCGACGCCGTCTACCTCGACATCGAAATGCCCGGCATCAGCGGCATCGAAATCGGCCGCCGCCTGCACCACAATCCCGAAACGGCCAACGCCGTGCTGATCGCCGTCACCGGCCACAGCCTGCCCATGTACATGGACGACGCGCTGGCCGTGGGCTTCCGCCACTTCCTCGTCAAACCCGTGCGCCTGGAAGACCTGGCGACGACGGTGCAGTCGGTGCTGGCGGGCTAGGCCCCCGTCCTACTGCCGGCTCAGCGACCACTGCTGGTTGTTCGCATTGGTCAGATTCCACTGGATGATCTGCGCATTTTCCGCCGTGCTCAGATTTAAGACGTCCAGGGTCAGGTTGCTGTAGCGGTTGCTGATCGTCTGGTAGCCGGCAGCGGGGCTGGCGAAGCGCCATTGCTGGCCCAGTCCACCCCAGTAGCTCCATTGTGCGATATTCGTGCCGGCCGTGGTCGAGTTGTTGTAGTCGTCCAGGCCCAGCAGGCTGTTTGCATTGATCAGGCTGTAGTAGCCATCGCCGTGTCCCACCACATACCATTGCTGGTGTTTTGCTCCCGTATACGTTTGCTGCTGCACCAGCGCGCCATTCGCCGTGCTGGCGCCTGCCACGGCCAGCGCCTTGCCGCTCAGGCGCGAGCACAGCACCGTGGGACCATCCGAGATGCCGCCGCAGCTGGCGATGGAGAAATTGCGCGTCAGGCTGGGCCAGCCGCTGTCATATGTCATCTTTAAAATATCGAGCTTGGCCGCGCCATTGTCGTTGACGTCGTAGTAGTGGATCGACGTGTAGTTGCAGCCATCCTGCTTGAGTACGCCGATATGGCCCGGGCCCTTGTACTTGCCGTCGAGGTTGGGCAGCACCGTGCGCGTGCCGCTGTACGGCCCCGTCACGCTGCTGGCGCGCTGTACTTCCACGTAATACGTGCTGGCGGCGCCCTGGCAGCATTTGCCGCGGTTGACGAACAGATAGTAATACTCGCCGTCGCGCGTGATGTAAGGCGCTTCGATATCCTTGCCGCCGCCACCGAGGATGGTCGTCACGTTGCCCGTGGTCTTGCCCGTGGCCTGGTTGATTTCCGTCACGCCGATGCCGCCGAAAAACGAGCCATACGACATGTAAACCTTGCCGTCATAATCGCGGAACAGGGCCGGGTCGATGGCATTGATTTCCGCGCCGCCTCCATACGATTGCACGACGATGCCCAAGTCCGTCCAGCTCGGGTTTTTCAGCGAGGCGGAACGGGCCACGCCGATGGCCGACACGGACGTGCCGAAGGTGGAGACCGAGTAATACAGATAATAGTAGCCGTTCATGTGGATCACGTCGGGCGCCCAGTACGAGCCGCTGAAGTTGGGGATTTTATTGGCGATCCAGGCCGGCGGCGTGCTGAACACGGGCGCGGAGCCGGCCGACCATTTCAGCAGGTCCGTCGAGCTGGAATACCAGATGCCGTCGCCCGTCGTGAAATTGAAATACGTGTCGCCGTCGCGCGTGAGGGTGCCGGGGTCGTGCGCGTTGGGCACACCAGTCAGGTTGATCGCTTGCGCATGGGCGCAGAACATCAGGCACAGTGCTGCCAGGATTTGCTTCATCGTTGTCTCCGTACTGTTTTTATGGGGCGGTCCAGGCCGCACCCCAGAGTAGGGCGATGGTCAAATTTGCACTAATGAATTTTTTGCAGGAAGCGATACCGGGGCGGGTATCGCTGAAGAAATAAAAGCGGCGCTGAAATAGAAAAAGCCCGGTTCGAAAACCGGGCTCTTCTTTATTCTGTGGGGTGGCTGATGGGGCTCGAACCCACGACAACAGGAATCACAATCCTGGACTCTACCAACTGAGCTACAGCCACCACTGTCTTACTTACCTGTTTAGCTGTTTTGCTGAACAGGTGCCGAATTATACAAAGAACTCGGCAAAGTGGCAAATCTAAATGCAGTCTTTTTTAAAGAATCGAAAGATTGCATGAAAACGCCTGTTTTCCCTCATACGGACAGGTGTTCGACGGGCGGGTGTAGGTCCAGCAAACCGGCGAAGGCTTGCGCCAGGGCTTCGACCTTGGCCGTCGTGTAGCCCTGCAGTTGCGGCGCGTCGTTGCTGGTACGGCGCAGGCTGGCAGCGTCGAGCAAGCGGGTCAGCTGGCGCGCCACGGCTTCGCCGGTGTCGACCAGGGTGACGGGTTCCGCCGTATGTGTGCGCACCGTACGTGCGATGGCGTCCTGCACGAATGGGTAGTGGGTGCAGCCGAGCACGAGGGTATCGACGCCTTGCGCCAGCAGGGGCGCGATATAGCGGTCGAGCATGGCGCTGGTGGCGTCGAGCGGGTCGCTGCCCATCGCGGACTGTTCGATGCGTTCGACCAGGCCGACGCAGGGCTGCAAGATGAACACGGCGCCGGTCGCGTTGCTCACCTGTTCGCGCAAGGCCAGCAGCTTGTCGCCGCGCAAGGTGCGCTCGGTGGCCAGCACGCCGATCTTGCCGTTGCGGCTGATGGCGGCCGCCGGTTTCAGGCCTGGCTCGACGCCGACGATGGGCAGGTCCGGGTAGCGCGCGCGCAGCGCCTTGATGGCGGCGATGGTGGCCGTGTTGCATGCCACCACCAGTGCCTTGGCGCCTTGCTGCAGCAGATAGCCGGCCACTGCCAGTGAGCGGTCGATCACTTGCTGTTCCGTCTTGTCGCCATACGGCGCATGGCCGGAATCGGCAAAGTAAATCAAATCTTCCTGCGGCAGCTGCGCGCGGATATGGCGCAGCACCGACAGGCCGCCCACGCCGGAGTCAAAAATGCCGATGGGCGCGTCAGGGTGGGCATTGCTTGCAATAGAAGTCATGGGAAACCGGAGTAGATAAAAAAACGCCGCGCTGATTGCTGCGCGGCGTTAATGGTAGAGCTTGTTTAAGCAACCGTCACGGGAATCTTGCTCACGCTATTGAGTTGCTCGATCTTCGCCTGCCACTCTTTCGGGCCCGTGTTGTGCACCGAGGTGCCTTTCGCATCCACGGCCACCGTGACCGGCATGTCGACCACGTCGAATTCGTAGATCGCTTCCATGCCCATGTCGGCAAAGCCCAGCACCTTGGCGTGCTTGATGGCTTTCGACACCAGGTAGGCGGCGCCGCCCACTGCCATCAGATAGGCCGACTGGTGCTTCTGGATCGATTCGATGGCAACCGGGCCGCGCTCGGCCTTGCCGATCATGGCGATCAGGCCCGTTTTTTCCAGCATCATGTCGGTGAACTTGTCCATGCGCGTGGCCGTCGTCGGACCGGCCGGGCCGACGGCTTCGTCGCGTACAGGGTCGACCGGGCCGACGTAGTAGATCACACGGTTCTTGAAGTCGACCGGCAATTCCTCGCCCTTGGCCAGCATGTCCTGGATGCGCTTGTGCGCGGCGTCGCGGCCCGTCAGCATCTTGCCGTTCAGCAGCAAGGTCTGGCCCGGCGTCCACGAAGCGACTTCTTCTTTTGTGAGGGTGTTGAGGTCGACGCGCTTGGATTTTTCCGTATCCGGCGTCCAGTGCACTTCCGGCCACGACGACAGCGATGGCGGTTCCATGTAGGCAGGGCCCGAGCCGTCCAGCACGAAGTGGCCGTGGCGCGTGGCGGCGCAGTTCGGGATCATGGCGACAGGCTTCGACGCGGCGTGTGTCGGGTGCATCATGATTTTCACGTCGAGCACGGTCGTCAAGCCGCCCAGGCCTTGCGCGCCGATGCCCAGCGAGTTGATCTTGTCGCACAGCTCGATACGCAGTTCTTCCAGCTTGTTCTGTGGGCCGCGTTGTTTCAGCTCAAACATGTCGATGTCTTCCATCAACACTTCTTTTGCCATCAGCATGGCTTTTTCGGCCGTGCCGCCGATGCCGATGCCCAGCATGCCCGGCGGGCACCAGCCGGCGCCCATGGTCGGCACGGTCTTCATGACCCAGTCGACCAGCGAGTCGGACGGGTTCATCATGATCATCTTCGACTTGTTTTCCGAGCCGCCGCCTTTGGCAGCCACTTTCACGTCGACGGTATTGCCTTCAACCAGTTCCATGTGCACGACGGCTGGCGTGTTGTCCTTGGTGTTCTTGCGGTCGAAGTGCGGGTCGGCCACGATGGAAGCGCGCAGCTTGTTGTCGTCGAAGTTGTACGCGCGGCGCACGCCTTCGTTGACGGCGTCGGTGACGGTGCCGGAGAAGCCTTCGAAGCGCACGCCCATGCCGATTTTCAGGAAGACGTTGACGATACCCGTGTCCTGGCAGATAGGACGCTTGCCTTCCGCGCACATGCGCGAGTTGGTCAGGATTTGCGCGATCGCATCTTTTGCCGCCGGGCTTTGCTCGGCCGCATAGGCGCGCGCCAGGTGCTCGATGTAATCAGCAGGGTGGTAGTAGCTAATGTACTGCAACGCTGCGGCGACGGATTCGATCAGGTCTTCTTGCTTTATGACAGTCATGGTGTTCTCGCGGTGGATAAGAAGGGTAAGACTTTGATGCTGTTTGCTGTTTGCTAATCAGTATAGGAGCGCCAGAAAAATGTTCAGGGCTAGGCGCCTTGCCGAAGGCAGTACGAATGTACGACTAGGCAAGGCAACAACGCCATGGACTTTTTTTATGGATGCTCCTTAGTGCGGCGCTCTGGCTTGATTCTGCGTCACCGTCATGATGCGGTCCGTGTAGGCAATCGCCATCGCCGACAGGATGAAGACCATGTGGATCACCGTTTGCGCGATGATCACTTCGATCTTGTACGAGTTGGCGTTGATGAAGGTCTTCAGCAGGTGGATGGACGAGATGCCGATGATGGCCATCGCCAATTTCGTCTTCAGCACGGAAGCATTGACGTGCGACAACCATTCCGGCTGGTCTGGGTGGTCATCGAGGTGCATGCGCGAAACGAAGGTTTCGTAGCCGCCGATAATGACCATGATCAGCAGGTTCGAAATCATCACCACATCGATCAGGCCTAATACCACCAGCATGATGGTCGCTTCGTTGAGCTTGGTCGGCAGGGTGCCGCCCGGTACGGCAACGGCCGTCAGGACATGCTGCAGGGCTGCATCATTGCCGAACACGGCGCCGATCAGGTCGGACAATTCCACCCAGAAATGGAAGACATATACGCATTGTGCGAGGATCAGGCCCAGGTACAGCGGCAACTGCAGCCAGCGCGACATGAAGATGAAGGCGGACAGGGGGCGCAGCTTGGTATTTTTGGCAGACGGTGGTAGGTGGTCGATCATGTGGGGGTTCCTGGGGGAGTAAATACCAATTTTTGGCATGCCCGACATTTTACACTTGCTGTTGATTACTGCGCATGGCCTTGCTCCTGATTATTAGGTTTGATGAAACACAAAGTGGTATTGAACCTTCGGTGCACCATGCATTTTCCCAGCGAAAATACTGTACGGCGTCCCCTTGACTCCTATTGCTGAAGGCGCTTATGGTTAGCCTTGATAGGGGTAAAACGCTGCATAAACGCGACATGTAAGGCGTCCGTAAGACATGGGGCCTATCGTGTTAGCAAACAATTACTACACTGGAGACAAGCATGAGCGCTACAGAGAACCAAGGGCAGGGCACACAGCAGCAGGGACCAGAAGAGTCGCGCGTATTTGAACCGTCGGCAGCGTTTGCCGCACAGGCAACGATTTCCGGCATGGACGCTTACCGCGCCATGGTAGCCGAGGCCGAACGCGACTACGAAGGCTTCTGGGCCAAGCTGGCGCGCGAGAACCTGAGCTGGAAAAAGCCGTTCACCCGCACCCTGAACGAAGACAACGCCCCATTCTACAAATGGTTCGAAGACGGTCAGCTGAACGTGTCGTACAACTGTCTGGACCGCAACATCGAAAATGGCCTGGGCGACAAGACGGCCATCATCTTCGAAGCGGATGACGGCACCGTCACCAAGGCCACCTATAAAGAACTGCACGAAAAAGTTTGCAAGTTCGCCAACGGCCTGAAATCCAAGGGCATCGCCAAGGGCGACCGTGTCATCATCTATATGTCGATGTCCGTCGAAGGTGTGGCCGCCATGCAAGCGTGCGCGCGCATCGGCGCCACCCATTCCGTCGTGTTCGGCGGCTTCTCGGCCAAATCCTTGCAGGAACGCATCATCGACGCGGGCGCCGTGGCCGTCATCACGGGCGACGAGCAATTACGCGGCGGCAAGAAGCTGCCATTGAAATCCATCGTCGATGAAGCGCTGGCGCTGGGCGGCTGCGACTCCGTCAAAAACGTCATCGTGTATAAGCGCACGGGCAGCGACCTGCCGATGGTGGCCGGCCGCGACACGTGGTTGCACGACCTGGTCGAAGGCCAGAGCGCGCAATGCGAGCCGGAATGGGTCGATGCCGAGCATCCATTGTTTATTCTCTATACGTCCGGTTCCACGGGCACGCCGAAGGGCGTGCAGCACTCGAGCGGCGGCTACCTGCTGTGGGCCGCGCTGACGATGAAGTGGAGCTTCGACATCAAGCCCGACGACGTGTTCTGGTGCACGGCCGACATCGGCTGGGTGACGGGCCACAGCTACATCGCGTATGGCCCGATGGCCGTGGGCGCCACGCAAGTGGTGTTCGAAGGCATCCCGACCTATCCGAACGCTGGCCGTTTCTGGGAAACGATCAAGAAGCACAACGTCAGCATTTTCTACACAGCCCCCACGGCTATCCGTTCGCTGATCAAGGCGGCCGACGTGGATCCGAAAGTCCATCCAGGCAACTACGACCTGACGAGCTTGCGCCTGCTGGGTACGGTCGGCGAGCCGATCAATCCGGAAGCGTGGATGTGGTACTACAAAAACATCGGCGGCGAGAAATGCCCGATCGTCGATACTTTCTGGCAAACGGAAACGGGCGGCCACATGATCACCCCGTTGCCTGGCGCGACGCCGATGGTGCCTGGCTCCTGCACCCTGCCATTGCCGGGCATCATGGCCGCCATCGTCGATGAAGCGGGCCAGGACGTGCCGAACGGACAGGGTGGCATCCTGGTGGTGAAGCGCCCATGGCCATCGATGATCCGCACGATCTGGAACAACCCCGAGCGTTTCAAGTCCAGCTACTTCCCCGAAGAGCTGGGCAGCAAGATGTACCTGGCAGGCGACGGCGCCATCCGCAACAAGGACACGGGCTACTTCACGATCACGGGTCGCATCGATGACGTCTTGAACGTGTCGGGCCACCGTATGGGCACGATGGAAATCGAATCGGCCCTGGTCGCCAACCCGCTGGTGGCCGAAGCCGCCGTGGTAGGCCGTCCGGACGACACGACAGGCGAGTCGATCTGCGCCTTCGTGGTGCTGAAGCAAGCGCGTCCGACAGGTGAGGAAGCGAAGAAACTGGCCCTGGAGCTGCGCAACTGGGTCGGCAAGGAAATCGGCCCGATCGCGAAGCCAAAGGAAATCCGTTTCGGCGACAACCTGCCAAAAACCCGCTCCGGCAAAATCATGCGCCGCCTGCTGCGCGTGCTGGCCAAGGGCGAGACGATTACGCAGGATGTGTCGACCCTGGAGAATCCGGCGATTCTGGATCAGTTGAAGGAAGCGTCCTGATGTTGCTTGGGTAGCCAAAACCCAAACCAGCATCCGGGGTCGGACCCGCCGGGTCCGACCCCGGCCATTACAGGGTTACTATAAAGAAGCAGGACTTTTACCCCACGGTAAATAACTTTGGCAGTCTGTAGATTCTTTGCTATAATCTGCGGCTTCGCGACAAGCGAGAAATAGTACGCAATGTAAGTAAGACACATTGCCTGCAGGAGAGGTGGATGAGTGGTTGAAGTCGCACGCCTGGAAAGCGTGTATAGGTTCATAGCCTATCGGGGGTTCGAATCCCCCTCTCTCCGCCACGGATAGTAATTAAGTAAGATCAGGACGTCTCAGGAAGTCCCTCAAAAACCGCTTAGAGCCTTGATTCTAAGCGGTTTTTTCGTTTTTCGGCGTCTCGAAATGTGCCAAGACGTTTCAGTACGTCTAACTTTTTTGAGGGAAAGCGCCGGGCCGGATTCCCCCATCCTTGACTACCATTCCCGCATAACTGTCCTATAGTGGTTTCAGACGCATTTGCGAAGGAGGCCACCATGGCAAAGCTCATCGTACCGCTGTCCGAACTCCAGGTCAAAAACGCCAAACCAAAGGATAAACCATACAAGTTATCCGACGGCGGCGGCCTGTTCGTAGAAGTCATGCCGAGCGGGTCTCGCATCTGGCGCTGGAAGTTTCGCCAGGCCAACGGTAAGGAGAACGCACTGACGTTTGGTCCTTATCCGGAAATTACGTTGCAGGATGCGCGTGAAAAGCGCTTGGCAGCGCGGCGCCTGATGCTGCAAGGGATCGACCCGGCCAAGCATCGCGACGACGCCAAACGACTGTTGAAAGAGCGCGCCGCCAATACTTTTGAAAAAATCGCCCGCGAGTGGCATGCCAACAGGGTTCCGACTTGGAGCGAGCGCACCGCCAAGAACGTCCTGCAACGGCTGGAGGCAGATATCTTTCCTGCCATTGGCCGCAAGCCCATCGATGAACTCAAGCACCTCGATGTGATCGCCGCACTGCGCAAGATCGAGGAGCGCGGCGCAAGCGAGGTCGCCCATCGCCAGAGAGCGGTATGTGCGTCAATTTTCAGCTACGCGATTCAGTGCGGATTCACAGAGCGCAATCTGGTCACCGATATGAAGGATGTGCTGAAGACCGTCCGCGCCGGACACTTCGCCGCCATCAACGCCGACGAGCTACCGCAGTTCCTGGCCATTCTGGACCGCAACGAAGCACGTATGTTCGCGCCGACCCGCATTGCGCTGCGGCTGATGCTGCTGTGCTTTGTGCGTACCAGCGAGTTGATTGAAACGCCCTGGAGTGAAATTGACCTGGAGCGCGGCGAGTGGATCATTCCATGGCAGCGCATGAAGCGCGGCAAGCTGACCGTCAATCCGGATATGACCAACCATCACGTATGCCTGTCGCGCCAGGCGCTGGAGCTGCTGCGCGAACTGCACGCGATCACGGGCCGCAGCAAGTACCTGTTCCCGAATCAGCGCGACCACGAAAAGCCGATCAGCAATAACACGATACTGGTGGCGCTTGGACGCATGGGATACAAGGGCAAGATGACCGGCCATGGCTTCCGGGCGCTGGCCATGAGCACCATCAAGGAGCGCCTGGGCTACCGGCATGAAGTCGTGGACCGGCAGCTGGCACATGCACCGAAGGATAAGGTGGCCAGCGCCTATGACCGCGCCCAGTTCCTGGCGGAGCGGCGCCGGATGATGCAGGATTGGGCCGACTATATCGATGCCGTCAGCGGCAAGGGAGCGCCGCCGCAGACGCCAAGATTAACGCTGGTCAGTGGCGAATTCAGCCGGGATGGCGGAACAGGAGGGCACCATGTCTAAGTATGTATTGCGCCTCACGGATGAGCTTATCAAGCAAGCTGCTCCGAAGGACAAAATATACAAACTATTCGATGGGGCTGGTCTGTACATCGCAGTGCAGCCCAGCGGCAGCAAGGTCTGGCGCATGAAGTATCTCCAGCAAAGCGGTGGCGAAAGCGTTCTGACTTTTGGCCGGTACCCTGAAGTTTCCATTGCCAAAGCGAGAGAACACAGGCTTGCAGCGCATCAGCTGCTGGAGCGGCAGCAGGACCCGCACACAGAATTCAATCGAGAAAAATTGCATCCACTGCCAAAGCCTATTCCAATCGACGAAATATTCGATGAGCCGGAGTGGGGCCATGTGCAGACCAGTATTCGGCGGGCGACCCTGCTCGCTATACGTCACCTCGAAACCGCCTTATTTCCGGCATTGCAGCGCATTTCCATCAGTGAAGCACAGCACAGTATCCAGCAAGCAGCCATTCGGCAAATTGAACAGGCTGGTTTGCAGGTCGTCTCCCGTCAGCTGGAGGGTGTCGCGACGGCGCTCGCTGCCAGTTATTTACGTAACGGTATGAGCATGGACCAATTGGTTAGTGCGATGAAGGAGTCAAGGAGGCGGGTACGTCGCCAGGGCGACAACATGCAGTAGCTATCGGAGTCTTTGACCGGGTCCCAATCCTGCGTACTATGAAAAGCGCACTTGACGAAACGAACCACTTGCAAACGTCGATATCAGGCATAGAATGAAGCTCTCTTATGTGGGAATCGCTCCCACGAGGGCATGCATCGAGCATGTACCTATGCTTAGCGGCATAGGCGTTGCGGTCGTTACCCGCCACCATGATACTTAGCAGTTTCTGCTAGATATATCGCCGGGCCATGCAGAAGCATGCACGTCTCGGCACGATAAAGCGCTGCCTTCAGCGTCTTCATATCCCACAGTCCGCAAGACGGATTGTCTGGATGATTGCGCCCGGTGGGCGCTTCCTCAAACAGGAGCAAGACTCCTGCCCCGATTGGTTCGCATGCCCCGCGAGGTAGCGCACCGTATGAAGCACAGCATGGCTTTGCCGCAAGCCGCACCGTTAGCAGAAATGCCAGCGATGCGATGCCATCGTGGCTGCCGCCAGCGCATGTGCTTCAGAGCCGCCAGTATCGTCACCGCGAGTGCGATGCTGGCATGTATGCCGTCACATGCCATGGCTACGTACGCGCGTCGTTACTGGCGGCGTGCTGCCAGTGACGACGCGCCGCCGACGGCATAGGCCCAGGCGGCAAGCGGAATTCCATCGCGTGATGGTGTTCAGTGACGGGGCCAGGCGCCCCGCATCGCAGGCAAGCCCTGCGATGTCCTTTGCCCGCTACGGGCTGATTAGTAGAAGTTGAACCGTGCACGAGGTGCACTCCACGGACCCTGGGTGATTGGTCCCTGCTGCGGCGGCTCCCTCCGGGAGAGCGCAGCGGTGCCACACGCGCATGCGGCGCGGGCAGGCAGTAACAGCAACCGCATACACGGGAGTGGTGTCCCGAGGCCCTTGATTCAACCTTTTCTGCCGAGGCAGTGAGGGTGGCCAGAAACACTTACCTGACAGGATTACACCACGCGGCATCGATGTGAAAACCAAAGATCGAAGGGATGACTTTGCCATGCGCGACCTGAACTACCAGCTCAAGCAACTGTGTCACCGCAACCGGGATGGCAGCTTTGCGACGCAGGCTGACCGCGAGCGCTTATTAAATCTGTGCGCTAACGACCTGGCGGAACGGGGCTTTCAGCATATGAGCGTGGACAGTCTGAAACCAAAGCATGTGGCGGCGCTGCTCGACAAGTGGAAGCAGGATGGCGTCAGTACCGGAACAATCAAGAATCGCATGAGTGCCCTGCGCTGGTGGGCCGAGAAGATCGGCAAGGAGAACATCATTGCGCGCACCAACGGCGAATATGGCATCGCGGAGCGGGTGTTTGTCACCAACGTTTCGAAGGCAAAGGTGCTGGACGCCGACACGCTGGCCCGCGTGAATGATCCGTATACGCGCATGTCCCTGCAGTTGCAGGCGGCGTTTGGTTTGCGGCGCGAGGAAAGCATCAAGATCAAGCCGGGATGGGCCGATGGCGGGAACATCCTGCGGCTGCAGGATAGCTGGACCAAGGGCGGCAAGTACCGGGAAGTGCCGATTGCCACCATGCAGCAGCGCGCCGTGCTGGAAGCGGCCAAGGCGCTGGCGGGAAAAGGCAGCTTGATTCCGGCGCAGTTGCGGTATCGGGATCAGTTGAACCGCTTTCGTGCGCAGTGCGACAAGGCTGGCATCCATGGCGTGCATGGGCTGCGCCATGAGTACGCGCAGCGGCGCTATGCCGAGTTGACTGGCCGACCCTGTCCAGCCAGTGACGGTCTGACTTCGAAGCAGCTGGATGCGTCGCAAAAATTGGTGGATAACGCTGCGCGGATGAAGATTTCGACGGAGATGGGGCATGGCCGTGAACAGGTCACGTCCATCTATCTGGGCAGATGACCGCCACTTGTATCAGGGCCGCAGCGCATGGAGCAGAAGAGATGCAAAGGAGTGCAGCCTTGGTGCTGACGGAATAATTTCGGAGAGTCGGCATGACTCTTCATTGTTTGCTGTTCATCAATCGAAGGAGAATCTTATGACCACGACTAAAAAATTCCTCCGCTTGCCTGCGGTCATCGAAGCCACCGGCTGGTCCCGCGCCACAATCTGGCGCAAAGTGAAGGCAGGCGTGTTGCCAGCACCAATTCCCATCGGCCCTAAGTCCATCGCCTGGGACGCAGAGGAGATCGCTCAATGGCAGCAGCGCTGTATTGACGCTAGGCGTGGAGTCGCTTGAGTGGGAGTTAATAGTGGCTGGATAGGAGCGCCCCACCTCGTAAGACGTCACGGGGCGGGCCTATCGGCCCTCTCCGAATCGTCCAACTGCTGCCGCTACGCGGCAGCCCCGCACGTTCGTGGTTCTAATTAGGTATCGACTGAGCATGCTTTTACGGCGTCCAATGCATCAGTCTGTGTCCGAATGGCGGACCTGACCCTGGCGACCTTCTTGATGATAGCTAATGAATCGGTAGGTATAAGCGGAAATGGTGTACGAAAAATTGCACAGCAAAGCGAATATTTAGAGAGTTATCTCTATGGAAATTATTCGCGTCTTCTCAGGATGAACGGGAGCAATCATAGACATTACTATGTAGTGCAAGATACCCAGCAAATATAGTGTGTGCAAAATTTAGCTACCAACTCTATTTTTTGCCACCGCCTAACCACAAAGCATAGCTATACGGCGATATTGACAACGTGGAGATCTTAAAGCACCTCTTCAACTATCAATTAGCCATTTCGATAAGCTGAAATGTAAAATCACCGGTGTATCTTGCAACTTAATATTACATCATTAGTAGCTCTTAAGTAAAGTTTTCTTTTCAAGAGAATTAATCATCGCTGCGCTATCCCACGATGTGAACCAAGGAAAGCGAGAAAGGGCTTCAGCAAAAGCAATTGCTTCAACATCGGTAGGCTCTTTAGCTTCAACTATTTTGTATAAACGACGTGCGATCTTTTTCCGGAAAACACTATCAAGATAGGGGCAGGCTAAAATATCTAAAAGCAAATATATTTTCTCCGAGTTTTCTTTTAAGTCGGTAAGGTCGTCTAACATTGAATTTATTGAGCACTTGATTTTCTTTGATAGGGAGAAATAAGAGCCTTCCTTATCATCGCGAATGTAAAATAAGAGTGCCACTATTTCAAAATAAGTCGCTTTTCTATCATCGGAAAAAACTACAATTCGTTCTAAAACTTCCTTAGATAAAAGAAAGTTACTTCCAAGTGTTCTGACTGCAGAGAGGATATTAAGAGTCTCTATGGTTGCAACATTGTTGTCATCTTTAGAAGTCTCGCTAAAGGCAGCGCTATCAAAAAAATCGTTTGAAAGTGTATATAGAAGACTTCGGATGGCATTTGACTCATCTGGAATATGTGAATCAAAGTACTTCGAGGTTAAGTCGATAATTATTGCAATTTTAATTGATCCATTTTGACCTGGATTGACAGTGTAAAGTGTATATATGATTTCAATAATGGTGAAAATGAATGTGATGAATTTTGACCTTTCTTTCCCTATAGGACACATGTCCTTATTTTTTTCAATAAATTCAATTAGTAGATTTGAAAATGCTGAAACTAAATATCCAGATACTAGGGAGTAACTTACTAGCGAATCGAAGCACGCCAGTTTAACCTCTTGCATGAAAGCTACTAGTAGACGTTTTCTGTTATATATAGATTTAGGGACGCGACGATTTTTTCCATCGATTGAATCATATTCAAGTATTTGATCCAGAAAACGAGTGAAGCTATTTTTTACTAACCTTATAGCTTTTGACTGCTCTGTTATGAATGGCCTAGTTGTTTTTGTTGTCTTATTGGAATTTATGCTAAGTTTGTACTCATTTAGGCAATCGATAACTACAGTTTGGACTATTTTTGCATTTTCTTCAGAAGTCGAAAAAATAAATATATCGTCCACATAACGTCTGATCGTGTAATGTTTTTCGTTGACAAGTTTTAATTCTAAAAGATTGTCGAAAATATTCTTGTCGATTTGTTGAAATATTACTTCTGCAAAAAGTCGGCTAACCTCAGAGCCAATTACGATGCCAGCGGTTTCATTATAATTTGTGCTTTGCATAAGCCTGTCAAAAATAGAACCAAAGCTATTGTTTACACTTCTGTGAATTTTTGAGAATGGTTTATTTTTAATCGCCCAAGTTATTGAGTGGGTATAAATGCTGTCAAAGCACCTAGCGACATCAAGAGTCCAGAAAACGTTGAATTGTTTTTCCAGTTTGAGGAAGTCAATTGAATCGAAGAAATTGTGAAGCCGTGTATGTGTTCGATAAGAAAAATATGAACTCAGATGTTTGCTTCTTGATTCGAATTCGACATTTGACGTAGCACGATTCTTATACTTGTCTCTATTTTCATCCTGGTTTTTTACGTAATATTTGCTACCAATTTTCTCTGGGTAGCGAATGCTGAAACGGCTTTTTTCGCAAGCAAGGAGAATTTGACTGTCAAATGATTGGTAAAAATGAATGAAAGGCAACTGACTGCGCGGATGAATTAACGAAACTAACCGAAAACTGTCTGAGTTTTTCCGAACCTTATAGGTATAAGGAATGGTGTAATTCGATAAGTTTGGATTTGAGAATAAGGTTTCCATTAATTTTGGAAAAAAGCTTTTGCCTTCGCTATGCTTTTTCCAATGCCAGTAAAATCCGAGATTTGAGAAAATTATAGGTGCATCATATGTGGAGGTCTCAGTAAGCAATATTCTGCTGAAATCTTCCTTCTCGACCCTACGGCGGGTTCTTTTCATCTTTTCCAACCTTCTTTAATTTCGCGCAGTTGCGGATGAGTGAACGAATGAAAAATTCGTTTATGAAAACCTCTCGAGAATGTTAATCCAATCAGTTGGCTAACCTGAACTGGCTTGAGATGACTGCTTATTCGTAAAGAAAGTTTATGTCGTTTCGAATAAAGCAAGCCACGCAGAAAAGCGTCTAAATTGCTAAGACTGCATGATTCGAAAGAATTCTTGGCTGCGTAGTTAAAGAAGATTCCTGTTTTTATCGGAATACCGGTTGTTGCATCCGTGATGTAATAGTTTCCGGTTAATGTCTTTATTCGATTGATGAGGAGGTCGTAGTTTTTCGCGGTTGGAGGGTTTTTAATGTATTCAATAAATGAGTCAATTATTCGATTTTTAATCTTTAGTATTTTTGTTGGTGAAATTTCCACATCAATTTTTCTACGCATAGTACCCATAACCTTGTCCGTAGATGAGGGTTTTCCATATACTTTGAATTTGTAGCCTAGGTAATCAAAATTTTCTTGATCTTTGCTATCGGTACTAATTTTTCCAATATGAATTGCCGCTGATTTTTTTCCAATTTTATGCGCTTTTAGGGGGGCTAGTTTTTGATCTACTAGGGTATTTAAGTTTGATGAGGTCTGACTCGGTGATGTAATAATAAGAATATCGTCTACGAAACGCGCAAAATAGAAAATTTCCGGTCGCGTCTTAAAAAAACTATCAAATTCTAAAAGGACAAACTCAGCAAGCGTGGAACTGAGTCCGATGCCCCGTGGTAGCCCAGAAATAGTTTGTGCGTCTAAGGAATTAAAGAAATTATTCAGTAGAACGATAGTGTGACGTGGACATTTTCCATCATTTAAAAGCTTTTTTATTATGTCTTTTGTAGAAATTTCTTCGAAAAAATTTTGCACATCAAATCTGTAAAGGTTGTAGGGTGATCCTTCTTTTAGGAAGGTTAATGTATTATTTATTATGGAGTGGCGATTTTCTGGCCGAATTCGATAATTTGCTCGAATGTTCTTTGAAATCAATCGGCATACTAATTCTGACTCAAGTTCCCCGAATCGATACGCGGATTTTCCAGCTACAAGAATTTTCTTTAACGGTGAGTTAAAAATCGTGTCGTCTGCGATTTTCGACATGGCTTTCTCACCCAAGCATCTTCGATGTTGCTTGTCTTCAAGGTTAATATTTGATGCTATATCCTTATACAGGATCGTTGACGTTAGATTTCTTCTCGTGAAAGCATACTCAATCATTTTTCACTCTTAACGTTATTATTAAAAAGATCTTTTTTGGAAGGATATTGTTTTTTTCTTGTACACGTAAGCTTTTACGATGGTTGTTTTACGATGTGTAGTATTCTGGAAATACATTCGAAATGTAGCAAATTTGGCGCAACCTTCGTGCCGCGAAATGTTTAAAAGTGCTCAAGCGCATCTTTTTCCATAAGGAACTTCGCAAGTTCAGGCTCTCCACGATAACCGATCAGGTATTTTATAAATACCTTTCTATTAGTGGAATTGTCATAGCCAATGAAAGCTACTCCACCTGAAAATAAAACACATCGCGTCCTGACTAAATAACCACGTTGTTTGTATCTTGGACGTCATAAACATTTTGCGAAAACGGTGATTTTAATCTGTGGTCAAGTAAGGCTGTAAATACGTCGCGGCAATTTATTTCCGTAACGACTAATTTAAGATTTTGATCGAATTGTAGTGCTAAACCATAATCGGTGTAGTTAATGCGCAAGTGACCCATGAAAGCTGGATCCTTATAATGTCCTTTTTGGTGTATGGCTAGGGCACGTCTGAGTCTGATTTTATTTTTTCCAACATATTCGACAACCGGCGCCACATTGGAAAAAATATTTGAAAAATCAACTTGCTGGGTTAACGCAGTAAAATCTTCAAGATGAGCTTGCTTATAGCTGAGAACAGATTCGAAATTTGCTTTTCCTGAAATAATTAACTTGTCCTCTACGATGAAAAAATCTACGTGATTAGAAATATTGAAATTTCTTTGATAATTTATATCAAGACTATCATCACCAAAGAGGGCAGATATCGTACCATTGCTTTTTCTTGAATGCCAAGAGTCGTCCGTTTTTCTCGCTGCATAAAATTTTGTGCGATCTGGCGCAACAACCTTCAACACATAAAAAGCAGAATTATTTATTTCCTTTAAATTTTTTATTTTTTTGTTGAGCACTTCATCGCCAATTTTCTCCAAAATCAATCCGGCATACGTTTCATCTGCCTCAATTGAAAGGGCGCTTCCTTCGTTGTTTTGAGCAAGTATCCCATACTCCAACACCTCTGTTATACGAACTATTTCGTATACAAGTGCATCTCGAATAGCGTCTTTTAGATTTTCGCTTATCTCAACCCAATGACCGGTGTAGACCGGTGCATCTACACCAGTGTACGACGTCTTTTTGAACGTCCATAATATGATCTCGGAATTTTCGACATCGAATGCGAGAAGGGTTTCAAGAGCAGTCGGCATCTATACACTCCTTTGTTTTATAGTTAATATGTCTTGAATATCGTTTTTGCTGTAGGTGACATTGGGTTGTAGTTCGTCATCTGAAAGAGCTCGTCCAGAGTGAATATTGGTGCCACCTAAGTATTGATACTTTATTTCGTACAAACGCCAGCCAAATATTATAAGAAGTGGATTTAACATGAGTTGGCCCGATTTGTAAGTGACCAAAAACATCCAGATTAAAAATATTAAAAAACCAATCATTTTTCCAGTTCCCTTATAATCTAGACTCATAAATGAGACTACGTAAGGGAAAACGTAATTAATTAAATCGGCAGGAATGTGTTTGCTTTCAATAATCTTTATTTTATTGCTGCCTTTAATCGTCATTAGGATGAATAAAGTCACGAGGAATGCAGAAAAACAAAGGATTACGAAAGAAAGAGCGGCTTTGCTGTTGCTGAATGGTATGTAGCAGGATGAGGCGTTCTGCCATATTTTGCAAAACGGGAGACTTGGCGCATCGAAATCGTATTCCTGGACCAGAAGAATAAGACTCAATGGGAGATATGATCCGAGATAGACAAAAATTGCGACGTAAAGCCGTGGCTGCATGGCGGACCTAAGTATTATCGAAGACACTCGGATGTTGCATATTAGCATGTCCTAATGACTAGAAAAATCACAAATTATCACGAACAGTACAGTTGTGGTGAGTTAGGCGTATCGTGAGCGCTGGGATGTGCCTTCAGAGGACAGGAAATGAGTAGCATTTACTCTCATATATTAGAAGCTGTTTGGCCTGCATCGCCCTGGAGTGCCGTCGCAGCAGGTAAGTAAGGAGGTAGGAATGCTTTAAAAACACTGACGAAGATTCCCGAGCGGCTAACGTATATTGCCAGAAGGGGTATGTTTTGGGTTATGTTGAAATTTCAAATTGCCAAAATCCGGAATATATACGGGTTCCGGGCTAGGATTTGAATCCCCCTCTCGCTGCTGCTAGCTTCGCTGCCAGCCAGCCAGCCGGCTGGACTGAGACTGACTTAGCCCACAGGCGCGGTTTGCATTACTCCCCCCCGCAAACCTTGCCCTTCCTCAATCCCCCTATAGTTTCCCCCATGTATCGTAAGCCTCTCCCACAAATCTCGGAGAGCCCATGCCCTACACCTACACCAAAGTCGACGACCTGGAAAAAACCACCATGGTGGGCAACCATCAATGCGTCGCGCTAGTCCGCCACTACGCGGGCGCGCCTGCCACACTGGCCTGGAAGCAAGGGGCGGCCGTGCAGGGGAATCGCTTGCTGCGCAAGGGCACGGCCATTGCGACGTTCATCAACGGCAAGTATGCGAATCATCCGCAAGGCAATCACGCGGCCCTGTATATGGGGCAGACCCTGGACGGGATCATTGTCATGGACCAGTGGACAGGCAAGCGCCTGGGCATCGTGACTTCTCGCACCTTGCGCTCCAAAGGCCAGTACAAGAATGGCTTGCATATCGATCCCAGCAACAATGCCGACGCTTTTTTCGTCATCGAATAGGGGAGCGCGATGCAACCTAAACGTTTGTTGACCGGTGCCGCCTGTTGCCTTTTCCCGATGTTCGCGCAGCCTGCCGTGGCCACCTCGCTCGCTTGCCCGGCGAGCGTGCCTGCGACATCGATCAGCCTGACTGCCATACCGTCCGGCTGGACACCGTATATCGATGGCCCGCTCTACCTGAGCGCCGCAGCGCCGATCGATGGTGCACCGGAGCGCAGGGGGCAGCTTGTGCCCAGCGGGGAGCGCAAGAAGAAAGGGCAAACGACGTTCAGCTATCGTCTGGAGGGCCGCTATCCGGACGGCAAGTGGTTGCAATGCAGTTACGGCGCGCATGGTGAAGTAACGCTGTCGAGGCGCATGGATGACAGTGTCAGCGTTTGCGAATTGACCTACAGGAAGGGCAGCAAGGCGGGGCAGAATGAGATCGATATCGATTGCCGTTAAGTGATTTTGCTATCGGCGCTATCGTTTGGCGCAGCTGCAGGCTTCCTCCTGATTTGCTATCGAGTGTTTCAAGGTCGAGCTGGACCAGCGCCCACATCCCTCCCGCATGCTCAGGATTTGCCTGCAGGGTTACAATCTTGCTTTGCGTGATTTCCACGGGTTCGCCCAGTTCCAGCAATGTCTCGATGTGGCTGGTGATGACGGTCAGAACGTTGTTGAGCGCGTCTTCCACGCTATCTCCCCACGAGTGGACACCTTTGATGTCGGGGACGTTCACGCCGGACACGCTAGCGGTATCTTTAAAAATTACAACGGGGATATGCATGGCCACTCCCGGTGATTGAGCTGAGCGTGTGTTTCAGCATAGTCGCTGCGATACAAGGTTCAAATGCAAAAAGGTCGCGGAAGCGGTTTTTTGCACTCAATAGGCAACTCTACCAATCAGGGCCAGCGGCCATGCATGTCGGCTTACGCGTTCCGCTAAGCCGACCTACAAAACAACGGAACCGCCGTCTGCCGGTAGCACAGACGCAAAAAAGCCCGCCGAAGCGGGCTCTGTCACTCAACAACTAAGCCAAAAGCTCAGAACTGGTTCATCGTATTGTCTTTACCAGCTGCCTTCAGCGCCGCTTCGCCGCTGAAGTAATCCTTGTGATCGTCGCCGATGTCCGAGCCGGACATGTTTTGATGTTTCACGCAGGCGATGCCCTGGCGGATTTCCTTGCGCTGCACACCGGCCACGTAGCCCAGCATGCCCTGGTCGCCGAAGTATTCCTTGGCCAGGTTGTCGGTCGACAAGGCTGCCGTGTGGTAGGTCGGCAGGGTGATCAGGTGGTGGAAGATGCCGGCTTCGCGGGCCGAGTCGGCCTGGAAGGTGCGGATCTTCTCGTCGGCGGCGATCGCCAGTTCCGTCTGGTCGTATTCCACGCTCATCAGCTGGGCACGGTCGTAGGCGGACACGTCCTTGCCTGCCGCTTTCATGCCGTCGAAGATTTGCTGGCGGAAGTTCAGGGTCCAGTTGAACGAGGGGCTGTTGTTGTACACCAGCTTGGCGTTCGGGATGACCTTGCGGATTTCGCTGACCATGCCGCCGATTTGCGCGATATGCGGTTTTTCCGTTTCGATCCACAGCAGGTCGGCGCCGTTTTGCAGCGAGGTGATGCAGTCGAGCACGCAACGCTCTTCGCCGGAGCCGGCGCGGAACTGGAACAGGTTGCTTGGCAGGCGCTTAGGACGCAGCAGCTTGCCTTCGCGCTTGATGATGACGTCGCCATTGCCCAGCGCGTCAGCCGACACTTCTTCGCAGTCGAGGAAGGAGTTGTATTGGTCGCCCAGGTCGCCTGGTTCATTGGTGACGGCGATCTGCTTGGTCAGGCCGGCGCCCAGCGAGTCGGTGCGGGCGACGATGATGCCGTCGTCCACGCCCAGTTCCAGGAAGGCGTAGCGGATGGCGCGGATCTTGGCCAGGAAGTCTTCGTGCGGCACCGTGACTTTACCGTCCTGATGGCCGCATTGTTTCTCGTCGGACACCTGGTTTTCGATCTGGATGCAGCAGGCGCCCGCTTCGATGAACTGTTTTGCCAGCAGATAGGTGGCTTCGGCATTGCCGAAACCGGCGTCAATGTCGGCGATGATGGGCACGACGTGGGTGACGTGGCCGTCGATCTTGGCCTGGATCGCTTGCTTGGCATCACCTTGGGCAGCGTCCAACTGGCGGAACAGGCCGCCCAGTTCGCGGGCATCGGCCTGGCGCAGGAAGGTGTAGAGTTCCTTGATCAGCGCCGAGACGGCGGTTTTTTCATGCATCGACTGGTCTGGCAGCGGGCCGAACTCGGAGCGCAGCGCGGCGACCATCCAGCCGGACAGGTAGAGGTAGCGGCGGTCGGTGCTGTTGAAGTGCTTCTTGATCGAGATCATCTTCTGTTGACCGATGAAACCGTGCCAGCAACCGAGCGATTGGGTGTACTTGGATGGGTCCGCATCGTAGGCAGCCATGTCGTTGCGCATGATCTTCGCCGTGTACTTGGCGATGTCCAGGCCCGTCTTGAATTTGTTCTGGGCGCGCATGCGGGCGGCGGACTCGGGATTGATGGCGTTCCAGGCGCTACCTTGTTGGTCTTTCAAACCGGCAACAGCCTTGATGTCGTCTTGATATTGGGACATGTGTATCTCCTAAAGAAAAACTAAGTTTGAGAAAATCGTCGAGTGCGCCGCTTTGTCGATGCGAACTGCATGACTAAATAGTAGGCTTATCCGTGTCGATGTTCAAGTCTTATATAAGACATATAACTTAAATTAAGTCTTTGTTTTTAATGGTATTAATTAATATTTTTCATGATATGAAATGAATTTTCAAAAAGTGAGAGCATTGCTGGCTGAGTCTGCTGTCGGAAATTCCGCGATGTGAAACGTCTTTTCAGAATTTGGTGCAGCGCGACAAATCGGGACGAAAAAAAGCCACCCGAAGGTGGCGCAAGCTTGTACATGTCTGCAGGGAATGGGCGGGAGGCCTTGCGGGGAAGGCTGTTCCAGCGTGAATGTCGTGTGCCGGCAACAGCCTGGCGGGCAAGATGGTGCGCTGGCGCATGTCAGGGGCGGGACAGCGCATCGATCGCGTCTGCGGCTGTCACTACTTGCGCATACTCACCATGCAAATTGGCCAGCGCCATCGCATGCACCTCGTCCGCCGTTCTCGGCGTGCCTGCATAATCGACTTGCGCAAATGCAAAACACGCATCGGCGACAACTTGCGTGGCAAAGCCCAGATTGCCCGCCGTGCGCGCGCTCGACTCCACGGAATTGTTGGTGCTGACGCCCACGATGACGAGCTTGCTGATGCTGCGCACGCGCAGCCAGCGTTCCAGTCCCGAGTGGATGAAAGCATCCGGCACATTTTTCTCCACGACATGTTCTTCGGGCAAAGGCGCCAGTGCTGTCTGAAATTCCACGCCGGGCTGACCCGGCCAGAAGGGTGAGCCCGGCGTTCTGGAAATGTGGCGCACGTGCACGACGGTGGCGTCCGCCGCGCGCCAGGCGTGCAGCAGGGTGGCAATCTGGTGTTCCGCAGCGGGATTGTTGCGGCTTCCGGCAGCGGGGCTGGCCATGCCTTGTTGCATGTCGATGATGATCAGTGCGGGATGGTCGGCATGCATATTGGTAGCCTGGAATGGATGGCAGGCGCACTTGGCGCCTGCCTGGAGAATATTGCCGGAGTGATTGCCGGAAGCGAGCGGATCTAGCGCCCCACGGTCTGCCGTTGATCCTTGATGAACAGCGCCGTCAGCATGCCCACCACGCATACGCCGATCACATAATAGGCGGGGCCCAGCACGTTGTTCTTCAGCATCAGGGTCACGACCACGGGCGTCAGGCCGCCAAAAATCGCGTACGACAAATTGTAAGAGAACGACAGCCCGGAGAAGCGCACCTGGGCCGGGAACGCCTGCACCAGCACATAGGGCACGGCGCCGACGACGCCGACGAACAGGCCCGTCATTGCGTACAGGGGCAGCAGCAGGTCGGGGCGGCTGCCGACGGTGGTGTAGAAGATATATGTGGAAATGGCCAGCAGCACGGAGCCGACGAAGATTACGCGCTTGCCGCCCAGGCGGTCGGCCAATATGCCGGCGATGATGCAGCCGAAGGCCAGGCACAGTGTCGCCACGGTATTGGCGACCAGGGTGGTGCGCGGCGCGATGTGGTGGATCTTTTGCAGCAGGGCAGGCGTCATCAGAATGACGACGACGATGCCGGCCGACAGCATCCACGTCAGCAGCATCGAGACGACGACGGCGCCGCGGTGGCTGCGCAGCACGGATTTCAAGGGCATTTCCGTGGCCAGCGCCTTGCGCTGCTGCATTTCCGCAAAGACGGGTGTTTCATGCAGCCAGCGGCGCAGATACATGGCGCCGAAACCGAAGATGCCGCCCAGCAGGAATGGATAGCGCCAGGCGCCATCGGTGATTTCTGCCGGCGTGTAGACGGTGTTCAAGCCCGTCGCGACGAGCGAACCGAGCAGGATGCCGACCGTCAGGCCCGCCGTCAGCACGCCGCAGGCAAAGCCCGTGAAACGGCTCGGTACGTGTTCGGACACAAACACCCAGGCGCCCGGCACTTCGCCACCCACGGCCGCGCCCTGGAAGATGCGCATCAAGAGCAGCAGCAGCGGAGCGGCCAGGCCGATGGTGGCATATGTCGGCAGCAGGCCGATCAGCAGTGTCGGCACGGCCATCATCAGGATGGAGAGAGTAAACATGCGCTTGCGGCCCAGCAAGTCGCCGAAGTGGGCCATGACGATGCCGCCCAGCGGACGCACGACGTAGCCGGCGGCAAAGATGCCGAAGGTTTGCAGCAAGCGCAGCCATTCCGGCATTTCCGGCGGGAAGAACAACTGGCCGATGGCGTTGGCAAAGAAGACGAAGATGATGAAATCGTAGAATTCCAGCGCGCCGCCGAGGGCGGCCAGCGACAGGGTTTTGTAGTCTTGCTGGGTGAGGGGACGGCTTGCGGCGTTGATTGCGGCGGTGTTGGAAGTAGGCATGTGTCTCGTTCTTGTGTGTTATCGGAGATTGCCAGAGCTAGCATACGCATTTCCGCCGCGTGAGTAAATGCGGCGCGTAGGGGGAGCAGCCTCAGCTGTGCTTAATACAACGCCGCTATCATCAGCGTTGACTTCATTGAAAAGGATACTGCATGAACATCATGATTGTGGGCGCCAGCCGGGGCCTGGGACGCGCGCTGGTGGACGGTTTGCTCGCGGACGGGCATGCCGTCATCGGCGTATCGCGCCAGCAACCCGCCGACTTGCCTGCCGGCCAGGGCACGCAGCTGCAATGGATCGCGGCGGACCTGGCGGCACCCGCCGAGGCCGTCGAGCGCATTGCGCGCGAAGCGCCTGCCGCGCTGGACGCCGTGATCTACAACCTCGGAGTGTGGGAAGAAAAGGCCTTCAGCGATGACTACGCTTTTCTCGGCGATGCGGACGACGCCATCGTCGACATGGTCAATACCAACATCACGGCAACGATATTGCTGTTCAAGCGTCTGGTGCCCCGCTTGCTGACCAGCAACAAGCCGCAGCTGATACTCACGGGGTCGACGTCCGGCTTGCGCCAGAGCGGCCGCCCGGAAGTGACGTTCAGCGCGTCGAAATTCGCGCTGAACGGCATTGCCGACGCCTTGCGCGAAGGTTTCCGCGAACAGGGACTGGCCGTGACGGCGCTGCAGCTGGGCTACCTGAATACCTATGATGGCTTGGCCGTGCCGCTGGCGGACGCTGCCGCGCGTGGCGAAGGCGAGCTGATCCCCGTGCATGACGTTGTCGCCGTCGTGCGCATGCTGCTGAGCCTGTCGAATGCCTCGTTCGTGCGCGAACTGGTGATGCCGGCGCTGCGCGACGAGCGCTTTTAGGATTTACGCCGGAAACAGCGCCCCGGCTTGTCGCATGTTGGCGGGCGTGGCGAGCTGGGGCAGCGCTTGCCGCGTCAGCCGGCACACGGCTTCCTGTGCCTGGGTGCACGTAAATTCCACCTGGCGCGCCAAGGTGTGCATGTCGGGCGCCAGGCGCGCATCGAGCAGGTTTTGTGGATCGAAACCCAGCGCCTGGGCGCGTTCTTCGCCTTTGTTTAACAGCGTCGTCAGGGAACGCAGCATCTGTGCAAAGCAGGGGATGGTAACGGCGTAGACCGACATGGATTTCCTCAAGTAAAGGGGCGAGAGCAATGCCGGCATTATGCCCGGGGCAGCCGTGTTTCGGCGTGCCGCTTGAACATGCTACAGTCCGCCATTGCCGCCAGCCCAGTGCGGCGCTCCCTGGATCAAGATTGATGCCCACCTGGACTTCCCCACCCCAACTCGTCGCTCTGGCTGCCTTTTATGCGCAGGTGCAAGCCCATCCTGAAACGCTCAGTGATGCTGTCTTCCTGGACACCGTGAAAGCCGCCCATTGGCCCACCAATTGCTGGAGTTATGTGGAAGCGTCGTTCGCCATCATCGCGCCCGCCTGCCTGCTGCGTCCGCATTTGACTGCCGAGCTGATCGCCATGCCCATAGCCGCCATGATCGCTGGCGGCCTGGACGATGCGGGGCAAGTCATCGCGATCGGCTTGGCCTGCGCCACGCGCGACGCGCCGTATGTGGAGCCGAGCGAGGAGGGCAGGCGCTGGCTGACGCAAGTGTGGCCGGGACTGGGCGAGATGGCTGGGGCGGTATTTCAGGCCAGGCTGCAAGCGGCGCTGGAAGAGGACTAAGCCTGCGCTTGACCGCTAAAGCTGGTTTACGTTAGGGTATACGTAACTACTTACATATATCCCGTTAAACATGTCCTCCACCCTGCAAACCTACGGCTCTCTGATGCTGGCCAGCCGCCTGCGCCGTCTTTCCGATCAACTGTATGCCGGTGTCGATACCAGCTATGTGGCCGCCGGCGTCGAGCTGACGTCGCGCTGTTTCCCTTTGTTATTGCTGCTGCGCGACAACGGCGCCACATCGATCACGGCCCTGGCCGCGCAGATCGGGCAGACGCATCCGGTGGTGGTGCAGCTGGGACGCAAGCTGCTCGATGCGGGTATGGTGGTGGAGATGCCGGACGCCAAGGATGAGCGGCGGCGCCTGCTGGCGCTGTCCGACGCCGGGAAAGCCTTGCTGCGCGATATGGCGCCCCTGTGGGACGACGTGCGCGCGGCCGTCGATAGCGTGTTCGAGCAGGGCACGCCGCAACTGATGGCCAGCCTGGACCGGGCGGAAGCGCGCCTGCATGCGCAAGGTTTCGGCGAGACGATCGCCGCCTGCCGGCGCCAGCGCGAGCGGGCCGCCGTAGAGATCATCGATTACGCGGCGCCCTATGCGGCCGACTTCAAGCGCCTGAATATCGCCTGGCTGGAACGGTATTTCTATGTCGAGGCGCTCGACGACAAGGTACTGTCCGATCCGCAAAGTTCCATCCTTGACGCTGGCGGGCAGATTTTCCTCGCGCGCCTCGATGGCAGGATCGTCGGCACTTGCGCGCTGATCCGCGCCGATGACGCCAGCATCGAGCTGTCGAAGATGGCCGTCACGCCAGAGTGCCAAGGCCTGGGCATCGCGCGCCGGCTGATCGAACGGGCTTTCGACGCCTTCGAGGCCAGCGGTGCGCAACTGCTGTTCCTGGAGTCGAACAGCAAGCTGGCGCCCGCCATCCGCCTGTATGAAAGCAGCGGTTTTGTCCACGTGGCGCGGCCGGCCGGCGACGCCCATTACCAGCGCGCCGACGTCTACATGGAGTGGCAGGGCAGGTAGCACATTTGAACGCACCCATTGGCCGTCTCCCGCGTTACAATACGCGCACCCATAACGGAACCACGGTTCCACTATCGAGAGACGCCGACGCCGCATGCCTTCCTTTCCGATGCCCTTCCCGCAGATGATCGTTCCCCCCGAGCCCACCCAGGCGCGCAGCAAGCAGGCGTTCGAGCGCCTGCTGCAGGTCGGTGAACAGTTGCTGGCGGAAAACCGTTTCGATGAAATCGGCGTGGCCGACCTGGCGAAACTGGCGGAAACCTCGGTGGGCACGTTTTACCGTTTATTGGGCGACAAGGACACCCTGAGCCGTTTGCTGCTGCAGCGCTTTTTTTCCGACATGGTGGAAAAGGTCGAGACCCTGACGGAGCTGCGCCAGTGGGAAGGGCGCAGCCTGGAAGAGTTTATCCGCGCCATGGTGGCCATGTTCGTGGCCGTGAATGGCGGGCGCAGCGGCGTCTTGCGGGCCCTGATCACGCGCGCGTCGCAGGATGCGCAATTTCGCGACAGGGTGCACCAGATCAATCATCTGATCTCGCAACGCACGGTGGCCGTGCTGGCCAGCAAGTCGTCAAGCATCGGCCACCCGAACCCGACACAGGCGATGATGGTGGTGCCGCCCGTGCTGCTGGGCATCCTCAACCAGCACACCTTGACGGGCTCGCTGTCCTTTTTGTCGGGCGCGGCGCTCGAGGATGAACTGGTGCGTGTTGCTTTAAATTACCTCACTTGAACTATTTAGCGATTTAACTTGAAATCGGAATTCGGATTCCGTATTATGTTTTCCAACAGCAGGAAAACATATTCCTGCACCTGAACACAAAGCATGTTCAACAGCAAGGAGACAGAATGCGGCGTCACACGACATCCGATGTTCCATTGCATTACCTCGACCTGGGTCTCGGCACGGGGCAGGGCGAGCCCGCGCAGTCAGAGCCCGTTTTCCTGTTGCACGGCCTCGGTTCCTGCGCCGAAGACTGGCGTCCGCAAATCGACGCCCTCGGCAGCTCCTTTCGCCTGATCGTGCCCGACTTGCGCGGCCATGGCGCCAGTCCCGCGCCCAATGGCGACTGGCAGATCGGCGACTTCGCCAACGACCTCTTCAACTTGATGGACCAGCTCGACGTGCCGCGTGCGCACATCGTCGGCTTTTCCCTGGGCGGCATGGTGGGTCTGGAAATGGCCAACCGCGCGCCGGGAAGGGTGGCCAGCTTGTGCCTGATCAATTCCCAACCGTTCCAGGGCAGCAAGCCGGCTTCCCTGCTGTTTGCCTACTGGCTGCGCCGCATGGTGATCGCCACGTTCGGCCTGAAAAGCATGGGCAAGATCATCGGCAAGAAACTGTTTCCTGATCCGGCCCAACACGCGCTCGTCGAGCGCTTCGCCACGCAGATGGCGGGCATGGACAAGCGCGCCTACCTGGCCGCGCTGGACGCCATTTTCCACTGGGATATCGATCCTCACTTCCAGGCCCTGGCCATGCCCGTCCTCATCATGGCGGCCGACCAGGATTACACGCCCGTCGCCAGCAAGCGGGTCTTTGCCGCACAGTTTCAGCAGTGCGAGTTCGAGGTCATTGCGAATTCGCGCCACGCCACGCCTCTGGACCAGGCGCAGCGTGTGAATACCTTGTTGCAGTCCTTCCTTACCATAAATTCAAAATAAACAGGCCACTCGCCGCACGGGCCGAGGGCCGGGAAACAGTCATCGCAGGGCAGGTGCTCGCATTGCGCGCGCGGGTACCGTTACGTCTTGCAATCCTGGCATCCGGCCGTCTTCCCTGGTGGTAAGCAAGCCTGACATTGGAGACGCTATGAAACTTGCTTTGAAATTGATGCCCGCCGCCCTCGCCGTTGCCGGCGCTTTTGCCACCCAGGCCCAGGCGCAGGAAGCCATCCCGGCCACTGCTGCCAGCGCCCAGGAAGCCAGCGATGCGAAAGAACGCATGGAAACCGTCACGGTCTCCGCCCGCCGCCGCGAAGAGCGCCTGCAGGACGTGCCGCTGGCCGTCACGGCGTTTTCCGCCAAGGCTCTGGAACGGGCGAACATCCAGAACCTGGCCGACTTGCAGGAGCGCGTGCCGAACCTGACCGTGTACGCGTCGCGCGGCACGAACACCACCTTGACGGCCTTCATTCGCGGCGTGGGCCAGGCCGATCCCGTCTGGGGTGTGGACCCGGGCGTGGGCATTTATTTCGACGACGTTTACATGGCCCGGCCGCAAGGCGCCCTGCTCGACGTGTTCGATGTGCAACGCATCGAAGTGCTGCGCGGCCCGCAAGGCACCCTGTACGGCAAGAACACCATCGGCGGCGCCATCAAGTACATCTCGCGCCCCTTGGCGAAGGAAAACGGCGCGTCGGCGGAAGTGGGTATCGGCAACTACAATCAGCGCAACTTCAAGGCCGCCTTCAATCTGGCCAACGAGAGCGGCACCTGGCGCGCGCGCCTGGCGGCCGCCAAGCTGGACCGCGACGGTTTCGGCCGCAACACCTTCAATGGCGAGCAGGTCAGTAACCAGGACAGCACGGCCGCACGCCTGTCCATCGGCTATTTTCCGCAGGACATCCCTCTCACCGTCGTGCTGAGCCTGGACGCCACGGACGATAAATCGGGTGTGCGCGGCTTCCAGCGCATGGGCGTGAGCGCGTTCGACCCGCTCAAGCGGCCGGCCAGCACGGATGCGTACGATATCCAGAGTGGCATGCCGGGTCATAACTTCACGCACAACCGGGGCGGCTCGCTGGTGGCCAACTACACCTTGTCGAACGACTGGTCCGTCAAAGTGATCGGCGCCAAGCGGCGCAGCACGTCCGAGCAAACCATCGACTTCGACGGCTTGCCGCAGCCGATTGCCGACGTGTTCGGCGACTCGCGCGACGAGCAGAAGAGCCTGGAATTGCAGGCGTCGTACAGCGGGGATTACGGCGCCGGCGTGATCGGCCTGTACCGCTTCGAAGGCACGGCCGGCGGCGGCATCTACAACAATTTCCTGGGACGCCAGTTCACGGCCGCCGTCAGCACGGTGGAGACGGACAGCACGGCGCTGTACACGGACTGGACCTGGCCGCTGGGCAAGGTGTGGAGCATCAATGCGGGCTTGCGCCACACGCGCGAGGAAAAGCGCGCCATCGTGCTCAACCGCACTTTTGCCGACGTGGGTTTTACGCGGCCCATCCAGACGGCGGCCGATTTCGATAAATCACTCTCGGTCAGCAATACCTCGCCGAAATTGTCCGTGCGCTACGAAGCGTCGAAGACGACGAATTTCTACAGCAACCTGTCGCGCGGTTTCAAGTCGGGCGGCTATAACGTACGCGCCAACAACCTGGTGGTGCCGGACTCGGCGCGGCCGTACAAGGATGAAAAACTCGACGCGCTGGAAGTGGGCATGAAATACGCGGCGCCGGACGATACGTTCGATGCCAACGTGGCCCTGTTTTACAACCGCTACAAGGATATCCAGTTGTCCGTGTTTACCAGCTATGTGCAGCCGGGCGGCGTGCCGGGCTTCTATGGCGACTTCACGAATGCGGGCAAGGCCACGGTGAAAGGCGCCGAGTTTGAATTTTCGTGGCGGCCCAATCGCCAGTGGGAAGTCAACGGTTTCCTCGCCTTGCTGAACGCCAGTTATGACGAGTTCATGAGCGGTGGCAAGAATATCGCGGATACGCAAAAGTTCAGCAATACACCAGCCCGGCAAGTGGGTCTGAACCTGACGCGCACGGACCGCGACGTCTTCGGCGGCGCCTTGCGCAGCATGGTCGGCTATGGCTACCGCAGCAAGGTGTATCCGACCACGGACTTGAGCGAAACGCTGGCGCAGGGCGGCTACAGCATCTGGACGGCCGGCGTCGTGTGGGAAGCGCCGAAGAACTGGACCTTCAGTCTGCACGGCAGCAACCTGGGCAATAAACGCTACCGTACGGATGGCTACAACATTCCGGCCGTGTTCATCCTCGACGGTTTCTACGGTCCGCCGCGCCAGATCATCGCCAAGGCCGGCTATAAATTTTAAAGTTCTTCACTGTCGGGGCCGGACCCGTTGGGTCGGGCCTCGCCGGTCAGAAGTGCCGGCTTGACGGGCGTCAAGCCGGTTTGTTGTCGCTGTTTTCGTCCTTAATAATAATCAGGAGACTGGCATGGCACATCTGAATCAGCAACTGCGTCACTACTTATCTGCACTCATCGCCGCCTGCGGCTTGCTGGCCGCGCTGCCGGCTGCCGCCGGGCAGTGGGACTTCGGCCTGTACGCGAGCCTGTGGGGTTCGCGCGAATACCAGGTCTGGCTACCGAGCAATTACAATCCGAACACGCCGCTGCCCGTGGTGCTGATGCTGCACGGCTGCGGTTCCGAACCCAACAGCATGGCCGCCGTCAGCCGCTATAACCAGCTGGCGGACAGTGAAAACTTCATCGTCGTCTATCCGCGCCAGAACGTCACGGCCAACCCCATGCGCTGCTGGAATTTCATGCTGCCGCTGAACCAGGAGCGGGGCACGGGCGAGCCGGCCGTGCTGATGGGCATCTTGAACAAGGTCAAGAACCAATATGCGGTGCAGGATAGCCGCGTGTATGTGACGGGCATCTCGGCTGGCGGCGCCATGGCTTCCATCATGGCCGCCTGTTACTCGGACGTGTTCGCCGCCGTGATGGTGCATTCGGGCGGCATGTACAAGGGCGCCACCGGCCTGGTCACGGCCGCCGACTCCCTCTTCAACGGCAGTTCGTTCGATCCGAAAGTACGGGGCAAGGATGCGTGGCGCTGCTCCGGCTCGCCGCGCCGGTTGATGCCGACGATGGTGTTCCACGGCACGTCCGACATCGTCGTCAACCCCGTCAACGGCGAGCAAACCATCGAACAATTCCTGCAGACCAGCGACTATGGCGACGATGGCCTCGACAATGACAGCGTGCGCTACCGTGCCGACAGCATCGTGCGCCAGACGGTGCCGTACGGTCGCAGCTACTCCATCGACACGTATCTGCGCAACGGCGCCGTCATCGCGCAAAAATACACGGTCGAGGGCATGAATCACGCGTGGAGCGGCGGCCCTCCCGGCTGGCCCTTCAGCGATGAACTGGGCCCGGACGCCACCGTGATCAGCTGGAATTTCTTCAAGAATTACCAGCGCTGATGGCGTGAGGCATGCAGCTTGGAGCATGGGCGCTGCGATGGCGCCCCATTGTGCTGCTCAAGGCCGGCCCTGCTGGCCAAGCGGAAAAGGTTGATGGAAGTATTGGGCACCTTGGCGGATTCTTACTAAATATCAAGTATTTCCCTGTCATCCCATGGCATTGTCGGTTCTCCAGCTTGATTAGAGGCAAGTGTGAACGAGGAGAACGCCATGGACGGTGACGAGTTGATATCGGGTGCCCAGCGTCCCTTGCGCCTGCGCCTGGGTGTTTCGCCGAAGGTGCCCGCCGGTGTGCTGATACCGCAGCGCATTGCCGGCAGAGAGGCCATCTGTGGCGGCCTCGAATACCGCGTGCTGTGTGTCTCGACATATGCCGACTTGCCGCTCAGTAGTTTGATTGCCTTGCCCGCGGCTCTCGATATCGTCACCGACCAGGGTCAGCTGCGCAGCATCTGCGGTCTTGTCACGCAAGCGAGTGCCGGCGACAGCGATGGCGCGCTGGCCAGCTACCAGTTGGTGCTGACGGATGCCTTCGCCATCATGGAAAAGCGCTGCAATACGCGCGTCTTCCGGCGTTTGACGGATATCGAGATCGTCAAGACTTTGCTCGACGAATGGATACGCAGCAATACCGTGCTGGCGCATGCGTTTCAGTACGCGTTTGCCGATTTCTTCGAAGCGCAGACATATCCGCAGCGCGAGTTTGTCATGCAGCACAATGAGTCGGATGCAGCCTTTGTGCGGCGCTTGCTCAAACGCAGTGGCGTCGCCTGGTTTTTTCGTGTGGGGGGCAATACGGATGCACATGCCGAGCCGGCGCATACCCTGGTGCTGTTCAACCATGCCGACGGCTTGCGAAAAAACATGGCCGACACCGTGCGCTATCACGCGGACCGGGCAACGGAAGAGCGCGACACCCTCACCTCGTGGAGCGAAGTGCGCAAGCTGCAGGCGGGCAAGGTAACGCGCCATAGCTGGAATGAAGAACACCCGCGTGCGCGGCCGTTCATGGCTGCCGATGCCTTGGGACGGGGGCAGCAGGGCATGCATGGCAATGCCATTGCCGCCACGCTTGATGATTACCGCGTGCTGCCGCCGCGCGCGGGCGTGGACCATGAGGCGTTGTGCCAGCTGGGCTTGCTGGCCATGCAGCAACACGATTACGAGAGTCATTGCTTTCACGCCGAAGGCAGCGTACGCGACCTGTGTCCGGGTGAATACTTTACTTTGGCCGAGCACCCCGACATCGACGCCTTGCCAGCGGCCGAGCGCGATTTTGTCGTCACATCGCTGCAGGTGGCGGCGCAAAATAATTTACCCAGGGATCTGGCCGCCAGGGTGGCACGCCTGTTTGCGCGCAACCGTTGGCTGGACGATGAGGGCGTGCACAAGCAGCGTGATCTGGCGGCCGAAGTGGACGGCGGCCCCTTGCGCATGCATATTGAACTGACTGCCGTGCGGCGCGGCGTGCCCATCGTTCCGGCCTACGACACACGCATCGACCTGCCGCCAGTTCCCATGCAAAGCGCCGTGGTGGTGGGGCCGGCCAATGAGGAAGTTCATTGCGATGCGATGGGCCGTGTCAAGGTACGCTTCCCCGCCACGCGCATGGTGGACCACGAGCATGCCGGCGGAACGGGCGCTTCCGACACGGACGCCGATTCGGCCTGGGTAAGAGTCGCGTCGAGCTGGGCGGGAAGCGGACCCGGCAGCATGCTGCAATGCGGCTATCTGGGTTTGCCCCGCGTGGGCAGCGAAGTCTTGCTGGCCTTTCTCGGGGGCGACCCGGACCGGCCCATCATCGTGGGACAGTTGTACAACCATAGCGCGCAGCCGGTTGCCTTGAGCAAGGCAGGCGACCTGCCCGGCAACCGTTATTTGTCCGGCATCAAGAGCCGCGAGATCAAGGGCACGCGTGGCAATCAGCTGCGCTTTGATGATGTTCATGGACAAATCAATGCCCAGCTTGCCAGCGATCATGGTTCCACCCAGCTCAACCTGGGCTGGCTGACGCAGGACCGGCGCAACGGCCAGGGCGACGCGCGCGGCGAAGGCGCCGAACTACGCACCGACGAGCAGTTGGCCATGCGGGCGGGCAAGGGCATGCTGATCTCGGCCTGGAAGCGCCTGAATGGCGATGGTAGCCACATGGCGCGCAGCGAATATCTGGGCCTGATGGAAAACTGCCTGGAACTGTTTCGCTCGCTGGGAAGCTATGCCGCGACGCATCAGGCACTGGAGCAGGAGGAGCAGGCGCAGCAGGAATTGCAGCACAGCTTGAAAGGCTGGGACGGCGGCAGCAATACGGAACCCCGTGCCGAACTGGGCGGTGCGCCTGTGATCGCCGTCACGGCGCCTGCCGGCATCAGCTTTGCCAGCTCGAAAGCCATCGTCAGCTATGCCGTCAGCAATATTGATACGGTGGCGCAGCAGCACCTGCAAGCGGTGGCAGGCCAGCGCTACAGCGTGAACGCGGGCAAGGGCATCTCGCTGTTTTCCCACGCGGACGGCATCCGCGCCATCGCGCACCATGGCAAGTTCCTGCTGCAAAGCCAGCATGACGACATGGAACTCAATGCGGGGAAAAACCTGAAGCTGACGGCCAGCGACGGCAAGCTGACGGGTATGGCCGATGAAATCGTGTTGATTTCCAAGCACGGGGCTTTCATCCGCATCGCCGATGGCATTACCTTTGGCAGCAAGTCGCCGCTGAACTTCAATGCGCCCAACTTCGTCTTCAACGACCCGCAGAGCATGGAGGTGCAATTGCCAAGTTTTGCCGAGGGCAAGGCCGATCAGCAGTTCATCTTTCAATATGAGGGCGATGACCATCCCGCCGATGGCGTGCCGCCAGCACCGCAACTGGCGCCGCAGGCGCACTTTGCCGTGAAGCTGGACGATGGCTCGTCCGCCAATGGACGCAGCGACGGGGGCGGCAAGACGGACGTGCTGGAGCGTGCAGCGATGCACCTGGCCGCCATCGAAGTGTTCAACAACAAGGATTGATGACGCCAGGAGAGTGCGATGGGCAGCTATCCGAAAATACCGTACGTCGTGGGCGAGGACGTGGCGATCCTGCATTGCGAACGCAGCGTGTGCAAGAAGGTCAAGATACGCCGCAATTTGCCGGGCAATATCATCGTCATCCATGGCGTCAATGACGTGGGCGTCAGCTACAAAGCGGTGGAAGATGGCTTGTGCGAAGGATTGACGCAAAGGCTGGGACGCGGCTTTACCCCTGCCACTTACCGCATGCCTGTCGCGGCGGACAAGGACAAGCTGGAAGACGATCCAGATGCCGTTTTCTTCAAGCGTACGATCGTCAAGGATACCAACAGCCCCGTGATTCCGTTTTACTGGGGCTACCGTGAAGTGGCGGTGAAATGCAAAACCATCAACGGCCAGTCCGTCGACCGCTACGGCAATCGCCTCGACAAGGACCTGTCCAAGGAAGGAGGCCCTTTCGGCAACGCCACCAGCAGCTTGCCCGACATGTGGCGTCCGGGTATCTATGCGCCTGGCGATCCGATGGGAGATGCCTTGCGGCCACTGAAGACGGCGCCTGGGCGCATGTATATGGTATTGGCGGCCCAGCGGCTGGCTGCGCTCATTTCCATGATCCGCGATTACGATGCGAATGATACCGTCAGCATCGTTGCGCACAGCCAGGGCTGTCTGCTGTCGCTGCTGGCGCAAGCGATGCTGATGGAAAAGGGCTTGGCGCCGGCCGACAATTTGATACTCACGCATCCGCCTTACAGCATGGTGGACAGTCTGCCTCTGTTGATGCGCGGAGCCGCCTGGTTCGATGGCGGCGAAGATGCGGCGATGACGCCCTATTACCATTTGCTCAGTGGCGCGCAGACGCTGGGTGCGCGCCTGAAGACCTTGGTGAACATTGTGGCCGGGGTGACGAAGGGTAATGGACAGGCTTGCAAGCCATCGTTTGCCGAACTGAAAAAAGATGAACATCGTGGCATGGTCGGCAACCGCTGGCAGAGTGCTGACGACCGCGACAACCGTCGCAAGGTTTATCTATATTTTTGCCCTGAAGACATGACGGTGGCCCTCGATAACATCCAGGGCATAGGCTGGGATGGCGTGCCCGATTATGCATCGGGAAGCGAATTGGTGGAAGAGGAGGAGACTCTCAGTCTTGATGGGGTTAGCGTTTCATCAGGACATACCAAGATGGTGGAGCGCGAGCAGGTACGCAATGCGCTGGCGGAACTGGGTGGCAGATTTTATCAACGTGTATTCAGCAACAAGACCAGGCTGGATCCGGCCACTGGAAAGACCACGCTGTCGTTGGTAGGCAAGCCGCCGCCATTTGATTTTCCACTGCGCCTCATGACAGAAAGCGAACAGGCACACGTCGATGTTTCATTACGAAAATACCGTGCGCAACATAAAGCAGTGGCCTGGCCTATCAATACCAGGTTGAGCAAGACGGAACAGCGTAATGGCATACGCACCATCAATGGCGAGGCGTTGAAACAGCCGGTGCCGGCTGATTTGCGCGGCACTTCGCAAATCGATCCGCTCAATATTCCAAAAACCTCGATGATGCGAAACCGCAAACCTGAAGATAAGGGACCTGCGGAAGAAGTCGATCCCTGCGATGCATCAGTGGCGCTGACCAGCGGAAGCGGCCTGCACACAAGCGCCGAGGACCGTCCGGATCCGGCCGGCTATCGCCGCTTCCCAGAGCGCGACGAAGCCATACGCGGGGCCGAACTGGCCTTGATGACGACAGCCTATAACAAGGAAAAGAAACTCGATGGCAAAGGACCGCTCGATCAACGCAAGGTCATTGCCGCCACCCGCTATACGGAAGGAAATGTCTTGGCAACCATCGAGGAAAGCCCGAATGAGGCGCGGTTGCGCTGGCAACGTGAAGTCAGCGCCAAGTCCTTCCACAGTTCGATTATCGGGAGCGCCAAAAATCACAGCCAGGTAACTGCGTATGACGTGGCGATTGGCAGCGGCAAGGCTAGTTCTGATCCGCAGTTCTATGCATATTTATGTGCGGTGGCGGATTGGCGGGTGAAGATATCGTACGAAAGTGGGAAGCGACGGCCAGGAATCCTTTTATGGTCGGAGTTTCTTGAGACTTTTCGTATGTATTTTGATGCGGAAGATAGTTGGAGAAAAAATGTAATCAAAGGGAACATATCTTATTACAACTCAGGTGTTTTACCCGCTGATCTACCGTTGCTGACAGGGTCTTTGTGGAAAATCGTCATATCAGAGACCAAAAGCGGCAAAAGGACCTCTGACGTCAAGCAGTCGAAAACTTGAATGACTTTAGATTTTTATAGTTTTCTGCTCGCTCTGCGATTAACGGGAGCGATACCTTTCAATAGTTGGAACAGGAGGTCATTATGACCGTCGTTCGTTGGATTGGCATTCCATTGCTAGTGCTGTTTCTTGTTCTATTTGTTAGGTGGATCAGTGTGTCGGCACAAGCAAATGAACGAGAGTCGGCATCGAAAAAGAGAGTAGCGCAGGTTCAAAAAGAGAGTGTCGATGGCTCGGCATCGAGGGACGAATATGTCTTGGAAGTGATAGGCCTTGGGGTGACCTTTGATCGGTATCGGCAAGCCAGACTATGGGATGCCTTACAAAAAGGTAGTGCTTTTACTTCTATCCGAGAACAGGACAAGAGCAAGTACGCGTGGAGTGCCTTGGATAAAAATGGGGTCAGCGGAGGGCGTGCATACGATGCGATGGAGAATGGAATTAACTTTACACCGCTGTACTGGGGAGTACCGTCATTTTATGCTGGCCCGCCAATTCGTGATTCCAAGCAACAGCCTGAAGCTGGGGTACCGATGGCTGGATTGATTGCCGGCGCGGGGACTTCCGGCATGGCATGGCATTTGTTTTCGATAGCTCCCTGGAGTCTGGCTGAACATCCTGATAAATTGCTGCTCAACATCTTTGAGTTTTTTGATACCCATCCTGATGTGCCGTATGTGGTTCTGATGGCCGATGATAGTGCAGGGACGAGAGATGGTATCCGCGCGAAAGGGGATGCAAAGATGCTGCAGGATGGGTATTACATACCCGATATGCCCGATACCACCGTGGCATTTGTACTGGCACGGCGCGAACGTGTTGAACTTTTGCGGTCAGCGATATGGGACGACCCCGAAAATAAGTTCGTACAAGAGGAATTCAGGGCGATGTATTATCAATTGATGGAATCTTTGGCAAAACCAGATAAGGAATTAGGAGCGGAATTTCCGCCAATACCTCGTCAACCCACCGTCGCCGAATGGCTCGCCGCTGCCGCCGCCTTCGCCCAGCGGCCCGATATCCGCAGCGTGGGCTTGCATACCTTTGACAAACTCAATCCCTGGGAAAATCGCCCTCCGCGTGACTGGAAGCCGACGCCGTGGTTTCCCATTCCGTGGAACCGGGAACAGATGGAAACCTTCGACCGCTTGCCCTCGTTCGGTTTCGTGCACCGGCCCGTCTTTGTCAAATTCGTGGATGAAGAGGGCAGGCCCGTCACGCGGCGTGACCAGCGCCAGAAGATGTTCAATGCGGGCTGGCAGCAGGCACTGCAGACCTTGCCGGAGGCGGAGCGCGGCAAGGGGCCGGCGCGCATCGTGGCGGGCACAGGCAAGCAGCCCGAGCAGCTGTTGATGCTCGAAGGCATGTTGCATGACTATGCGTCACAGGGAGGTCCGGAAATCGACAGCAGCAAGAGCGCGCAATTCATCAATACCGATCATCGTCTGGGCAATACCGGTGCGGCCACGTGGTTCATGCAGATGGCCATTGGCGTGATGGGCAGCTATCGCGATGGCGGCGCCAGTGCGGCGATTAATTTGCGGGACAGCAATGAGGCCAGCATCATCTTTATCACGCCGCCATCGGATGCCAAACGCCAGCAGCAGGATGCCAATGGCGATATCTTCCGCAGCCGCGTCACGCCGTCCGTCGATCCGGCCAACTACGCGGCGCCGTCGGTGGAAGCCATCCTGGAAAGCCAGGCGGGACAATAATTCGGGAGGCAGCATGCGCAAAGTCATCCGGTTGGGCGACGCTACGTCGCACGGCGGCAAGGTGCTCAGTTGTGCCGCCACGCATTTTACGGTCAATGGCATTGCCGTCGCCTGCGTCGGGGACTTGTGCAGCTGCCCCATCAAGGGACATCAGGGCTGCAAGATTGCCAGCGGCTCGTCCCGGCACAGCATCAACGGCATCGCCATCGCCTTTGAAGGCGACACCACCACTTGCGGCGCCAGGTTGCTCGCTGGCGGCGTCAACTTCCGCACGTCCTGATGCCGCGTCCGCCTGTCATTTCCTGCTAACT
>RCUP01000102.1_pt1 | contig 90605 bp, 91 predicted proteins | sample 2166341 | NCBI WGS metagenome assembly RCUP01 (sample SAMN09932325, study PRJNA488358) | compost metagenome | isolation source: compost soil in succinonitrile-enriched | place: Germany: Experimental Botanical Garden | reverse complement strand
CGCGCAGCGCGGCAAGGAATTCCTCGACCTGATCCGCAAGGCGGCAGAGGTGAAGTCTTCGGACATGCACCTGACCGTCTACGAGCACGAGGCCCGCGCCGAGCGCCGTGAGGATGGCGAACTCGAATCCTTCGATCACCTGCTGTCGCAGAGCGCTCTGGAAATCTGCCAGGCGGCGTTCGCGATGGCGGACAACTCCGATCCGACCTACATGCCCCTGGAGGACCAGGAAGCCCGCGTCACGAAGGCTTCGGTCGAGGCGGCCGGGCAGAAGTTTCCGCCCGGCGTGCAGGCCCTGCGCCTGCAGTTCACCTATCTGCCGCCTGGCGGCCGCTACCTCGTCGCCCGTCTTCTCTACGATCAGAAGCCTGGCCTCGATGCCGACGTGGACACGCTTGGCTTTGCGAAAAACCATATCCGCGATCTGAACCTGATGCGTTCCCGCCCCTATGGCGTGAACATCGTCTCCGGCCCGACCGGCTCCGGCAAGTCGACCACGCTGCAGCGCATCCTGACCGTGCTCAAGCGCAAGCATCCGGGGCGCAACATCCTCTCCATCGAGGATCCGCCGGAGTACCTGATCGAGAACGTCCGCCAGCTCGCGATCACGAACGCGCGCACCGAAGGCGAGCGCTCCGCCGCGTACCAGAAGAAGATGAACTCGGCGATGCGTCTCGACCCCGACACCATCATGGTCGGCGAAGTGCGCGACGGCCCTTCGGCCTCTCTCATGTTCAAGGCGGCGATGTCGGGACACGGCGTCTACACGACCGTCCACGCCAACACCGCTCCGGCAATCCTCGACCGACTCCGCGACATGGGCGTGGAGCCCTACAAGCTTGGTGACGCGACCCTTGTCACAGGTCTCGTCGGTCAGCGCCTCCTGCGCCGCATCAAGCCCGAATACGGCCTGACGATCGACGAGGCGCGCAAGCTCCAGATTCTCGAAGAGGAGGACTTCGACTACCTCGTCCGTCTCGCCGGCCCCCATGCGGACAAGGTCAGGTTCGACTGCGCGCTCGGCACTTCGGATCCGGCGCAGGCAAAGCTCGCCAGGGACGGCCGCCAGATCATCGCCGAGTCGATCCATCCGGACCAGACCTATCTCGACCTCTACTTCGACAAGAGCAAGTCGGCCGCCAACACGTACTGGATCGAGGAGCTCGGTGGCGTGACGATGTACGAGCATGCCATGACCAAGATGTGCGAGGGCGTGCTCTGCCCGGTCGAATTCAAGGCGAAGCTCGGACGTCTGCAGATGGTCGACATCGCGCGCCGGGACACGGTGTTCAAGCACGTCGGCGTGTAAATCCGCCGGCGGGGTTGAACGGGCGCAAATGGGTTTAGCATTGGTCAAGACCCCAAGGATTCAGAGGATTCAAAGATGGCTTTCTCGCTTCAGCGCTTCTGGCTGAAGCTCCAGTTCGGAGCAGCTCAGAGGATTCGCGTTTATCAGAAATTGAACCGATTCCTCTCGAGTTCCGTCTCGCTGCGCCAGGCGCTCGAGATCATGTACCAGCACGCCAGCGAGGACGGCCGCAAGCCGAAGAATCCGACGGCGGTCATCCTGCTCCAGTGGCTGCGCTCGGTGAAGAACGGCCAGTCGTTCGGACAGGCGATCCAGGGGTGGGTTCCGGATGGCGACCGCCTCGTCATCGAAGGCGGCGAGGCTGCGGGCAACCTTCCGCAGTCGATCGAGCGTGCCGTTCTCATCTCCGAGTCCCTGCGGCTCATCGTCAGCACGATCCTCGGCGGCATCGCCTATCCGGTCATGCTGTTCCTTGCTGCGATCGGCTTCCTGATCTTCTTCGGAACCACCGTCATCCCGCAGTTCGAGGAAATCCTGCCCCGCGAGGAGTGGACGGGCATCGCCGCACAGATGTCGGTCATGTCCGACTTCGTGCAATACGGAATGGTCTGGGTGCTTCTCGCGCTCGCGGCTCTGGGAATCCTGATCAGCGCCACGATGACCAAGTGGACCGGCCCGATCCGCAAGAAATTCGACAAGTATCCGCCATGGTCGCTCTATCGTCTCGTCATCGGCGCTGGCTTCATGCTGACTGTCTCGGGGATGATCAGGGCCGGCATCGCCGTGCCGAAGATCCTTACGATGCTGCAGCGCGGCGCATCCCCGTGGTACGTAGAGAAGCTCTCCAAGACGCTCTATCAGGTGAAGAACGGTCACAACCTCGGCGAGGCCCTGTACCGCACGGGGTTCAACTTCCCGGACAAGGACACCGTCGCCGACCTTCGCGCCTATGCCAACCTGAACAAGTTCGACGAAACCCTCCAGCGCCTCGGCGAGGAGTGGCTCGGCGACGCCATCAAGCGCATCAAGGCGCAGATGGCGGTGCTCTTCATGACCTGCCTGCTGTTCTTCGGCGGCGTCTTCTTCTGGATCGCTGGCGGCATCTTCTCGCTCGTCAACCAGGTCCAGGCCGTCGCGCAGTGAGGTAGCATGACCGAAGGCCCCAACGATCCGAATTCCCGAGGACGCAATCCATCCGGCCATTCAGGCAGCCTGGTCGTAGGTGACGAGCGTCGGTTCCTGCAGGAGAACGTTCCCGAGCCGCAGGGCATCAGGCTGTCCCAGCTCAACTTCACCGACCTCTTCATCAATGAGGCAGGCCGCGTGCGCATGGGTGGGGCGGAAGACGCCGAAGGGCCTCTGGTCGAGGTGCCCGAGAACGCGATCTCCGACATCGACACTCTTCGAATCCTTGTGATGCAGAAGGGCCAGAGCGCCAAGGAATTCGCCATCGAGTTCGACGGGATACGCTATCGCGTCACGCGCATCAAGACCGTGCGGGATGTCTGGTACACGCTGCGCCGGACAAAGACGAAGCCGCCTCGCCTCAAGGAGCTGGGTGGATTTTCGGCCCCTGTGATGCGCCATCTCGGGTGGCTGGGCGAGGAGCCGAACAAGGGGCTGATCCTGCTTGCCGGGCCGACCGGGCAGGGTAAGACCACGACGGCTTCGGCGCTGCTGATCGAGTATCTGATCAAGTTCGGGGGCATAGCGGTGACGATCGAGGATCCGCCGGAGCTCATGCTCGACGGCGATCACGGAAGGTTTGGCCAGTGTCTGCAGCAGGCGCTGGAGAAGGATCAGACCTTCGGCTCGGCGCTCGTGGATGCGATGCGGCAGACGCCCCGTTTCATCTTCGTCAGCGAAATGCGCCGCCCGGAGGACGCCAGCGAGGTGCTTCGCACGGCGATCTCCGGCCACGTCGTCATCTCGACCATCCATGCAGGCGATCCGCTGGAGGCGATCGGCTCGCTCGTCAAGCTCGTCTCGGCCCATGACGGCAGCCATGAATACGCCCGCGAGCAGGTCGCCACGGGCCTCTCCGCGGTCATCCACCAGCGGCTCCACACGATCCGCCGCCCGGGCGAGAAGGTGCGCCGCCTGCTGGAGATCAAGTCGCTCTTCATGGGGCATGCCGACAGCAACGAGAGAACCCTCATCCGCGAGGGCAAGATCAGCCAGTTGCAGACGAACATCGAGCAGCAGCTTGCCCGGGTGAAGCAGGGACTCGATCCTGTTCTGGCCAACCAGAACGACAGGAAGGGAAGGTGACGACATGCAGATCATGTTTCTCATGGCATTCGCGCTGCTGATCATCACGATCGCCGGCATCGGGACGAACCGGATCGACAGATCGGAGACGCTCGAACCCCGTACGGCGGCCGCGCACATGGCGGTCTACCACAATGCGGCGGTCACCCTGTGCAGGGAGACCGCGTGCTCCTCGGGGATCATCTCTGCGGGTTCGGTCAAGACCCGTGTGACGGATTCCATCGCCGATGGCCCCCTCTTCGCCAAGCAGTTCTTCATATCCAACTACGATGCGCCGTCGAAGACCGTTGTAACGTACATGAAGCCGGGCTTCGCGCTGCGCGGATCCATCAACTACGCCACGGTCAACGTCGGCCTCCGCGACCTCGAGGGCGCGGACAGCTCCAGCTTCGGGCGCTGGGACGCGTCTTCGAAGAAGATCATTCCGAGCTACGTCTACGGCTATGCGGTGAACTACAAGGTTCCCTCCGCCATTGCGAGCGTGCTCTTCGACGGAACCCCGGTGATCGTCAACCGCCTGTGATGCGAATTCTGCGTTTTCAGCCGGCGGAAGCAATGCTTATCATGGTCGAATGAGGAATTCGATCATGATGCAAGGATTCAAACAGGAGGTCCCGATGCAGGCCGAAAACACAATCGACACCGGAGCCGTCGGCTTCCGTTCGCGCCGTTCGCGCCGGCAGAAGGCCTTGACGCTCATCGAGGCGGCGATGGCTCTCGGCCTCTTCGCCCTCGCCTCCGCCTTCGCCGTCACTCAGGTCGCAACCTACCTCGAGAACGTCAAGGCAAGAAACGTCGCCGACAAGATGATCGAGGTTTCCGAGGCGTCGGCAGGATATGTGAAGGCCAACTATGCGGCGCTGGTCAGCTCGACCGCGATCGGAGCGGTCAAGACGATCGCCATCGGGCGTGCCAACGCGACAGCAGCTCCGCCTGCGAACAGCGTCCAGGACGAGGGCTTCCTGCCTTCGAGCTTCATCGACATCAACGGCTATGGCCAGCGGCACGCGCTTCTCGTCAAGCGGGTCAGCGCGACCCGCCTCGAGGCGCTGGTCACGACCTACAGCACGACGAACCGTGCGATCACCGACCGCATGCTGACGACGATCGGAACCTACATCGGAAACACCGGCGGATACGTCCTGCAGAACCCGCCCGTCGCAGCCGACGCGAACAGGATCATCGGCGCCTACGGCGGATACCGCTCGGACATCGGCGACTGGGGCGGCAGCGCCGAGCGCCCGCGGGCCGGATACTTCCAGTCGAGCCTCGCCTTCGAGGACGGCAAGCTTCTGGCCGACTACCTGTATCGCAATGACATTGGCATCCCCGAAGCCAACCAGATGAACACCGCCATCAACATGCAGGGGACCAACGGAACCAAGAACGACATCAACAACGGCGGAACCTTCAACGCCGACAACATGAAGGCCCAGATCGACGTATGGGCGAAGAACGACGTCATCGCCGGGCGGGATGTCACCGCGGGCCGCGACATGGTCGCCACCCGCGACATCCATGCAAACCGTAACATCATCGCCGAGCAGGATGTGGAGTCGTACCGCGACCTCAGGGTGGCGCGCAATGCCAACATCGACGGAAACCTCGCCGTCAAGAAGGACACCGCCCTCACAGGTAACCTCGACGTCAAGGGTGACACGGACCTGACGGCGATGAACCTCAAAAATACGATCGTCTTCGACGGCAGCCGCTACGACAAAGCCGATGCGGTGAAGCTTATGGATCTGCTTCCCAGGCAGGTCGCCCAGTATTCGTACGTCGTCAAGGACGGCGACGTGGTTTTGAAGCCGACCTGCGGCGGCGACTTCAAGCGGGCACGTATCTTCGTGTACCGCCAGGTGGATTCGACCAAGGCGGTTCCCTACGTGCCGCTGACCGCGAGCATGAACCAGCTCGGATACATCACCGCGGTGGGCCAGGACGTGAAGAACTCCGAAGTCAACATCGCCGACGGCATTGTCGCCACGGGTACCTCGATGAGCTGGACGGTCAAATGGGTGGGCGCTCCCGCCGCCACTGGGGCGACCCGCCAGGCCGTCGCGCAGACCTACTGCTACTACGGCTGATCGATCAGCCGGCCCCATCATAATCCCCGGCGCATGTCAGCGTCGGGGATTATCTGTTTACGTGGACCAGTCTTTTCACGATGACGTAGCTTGCCGTTGCGAATCCTTGGGCATACCTTTTCTATTCGAGATGAATCCTTGGAAAAGCACATGGGCATTGGCACCGCGATCCTGAAACCGACGAAATTCTGCAACGCGGACTGTCAGTACTGCTCCGCGCCTCCGGAGGTCAACGGTGCGCCGAAGTGGTCGATCGACGAGTTCAAGACGCTCTTCGACAAGCTGCACCCCTATCTGACCCCCCATGCCGTCATGCTCTGGCATGGAGGCGAACCCATGCTGATGGGTGCGGATTTCTACTGGAGGGCCTGGGAGCACGTCCAGTCGGTCAAGCCCGGCACGCGCTTCTCGATGCAGTCGAACATTCTCGCCTACGACAGCCGCCGCTGGAAGGATCTGATGGCAGGCCCGTTCGCCGGGTCGATCTCGACGAGCTTCGATCCGGACGAGCAGTTCCGCGAATTCCGCGGCTCAACCGCCCGCTACACCGAGATCTTCAACAGGCGCCTCGATGCGATGCTCGCCGACGGGTTCCGCCCGAAGATCATCGGCACCTACACGGAGCAGACGATCGACCTTGCGATGTCCATGTACGACCGCGCCCTTGCTCTGGGCGGCGACGGCTTCGACATCCGCATCAACTACCGCTATCCGGCCGGACGCGACCAGGGACAGGGGGAGATGCTTCTTCCGAAGACCTACGGCAAGTTCCTGCTCGACATCTACAACCGATGGATTTCGGAAACACCCTCCTTCGTCGTCACGCCGCTCGACGAGATGTTCAAGAAGGCGATCGGCCTCGAGAGCATGCGCTGCCCGTGGACGAACAAGTGCGGCGGGCACTTCCTCGGCATCGAGCCGAACTTCGACGTCTACAACTGCTCCGAATTCGCCGACCTCGGCGACGACCAGTACGCCTTCGGCAACATCAAGGAAATGACGGTTCCGCAGCTTCTGGCGTCGAGGGCCGCACGTTCCGCGATCCGTCGCCGCGTCGACGTGCCGGCCGACTGCAAATCCTGCCGTCACTTCAACGAGTGCGAGGGCGGATGCATGCGCGACGCCGTGCTCTACGGCAAGGGCCTTGGCGGGAAGTTTCACTACTGCCATTCATGGATGATGGTCTTCGACCGGATCAAGGAATCCATCCGCACCGGAGAAGCCGATGAGGCTATCCGCATGTACGGACAGGATCCCGACGCGGTGCGCACGATCACCGGCCTCCGGGCCGCGGCATAGGAGGCGCCAGTGATCACCGCCTACGTCAAACCCACCAACCGCTGCAATGTCGGATGCACCCATTGCTATCTGCCCGAAAGCGTCAGGGCCGACCAGCGCCGCATGACGGACGAGACGCTCCTTGCCACGGCGCAGTTCCTTGGCGACATGCAGGCTCGCGGACGCCACGCGGGCGCGCATGTCCTGTGGCATGGGGGAGAGCCCCTCGTCCTGCGCGCTGACTGGTACTTCGAGGCCGGAGAACTGCTCGACCGGGTTCTTCCCGGTCACACCGAGTCCATGCAGACATCGCTCATTCCGCTGCGGCCGGACCACCTTCCCCTGCTCAAGGAACGCTTCGGCAGCTTCGTCGGGTCATCGATGGACTTCTCCCAGCGCCAGATCAACGGATCCGTGGAGGCCTATCACCGTCTCTGGATGAAGAAGGTCGACATGGCCCGCGCAGAGGGCATAACCGTGGTCGCCGGCGTTGTTCCGACGCGCCGGGAGCTGGGCCGCGAGGCTGAGATGGTCAAATGGTTCGTCGAGCGCGATTTCGATGCGTTCAACGTCGACCGCTACAACGCCTACGGCACCTATTTCGACGACCGTCCGTCGAACCTGCAGCACAGCTACTTCCTGATGGGGCTGTTCGACGCGCTCATGGCGGAGATGGAGGAGACGGGATCCGCACCGCTGAACGGAGCGATCCGCGCCGGCATCACCGGGGTGCTCTATGGCGTGGGGGGCGACCGCTGGGGCGGATCGTGCATGAACGACTTCATCGTCGTGGAGCCGGACGGCGCCCTGAACAACTGCCCGGACAAGAGTTCCTTCGAGGAATCCTTCGGCAACGTGATGTCGGGCTACGACGAGTTCGCCAAGTCGAGGTTCCGCAAGAAGTGGGTCCGTCATCAGAACCTGACACACAAGGAAGATCACTGCCACGGCTGCGAGAACCAGCACTTCTGCCAGTCCGGCTGCCCGATCACGCCGAACGGTGCGCCCCACGGCGAGGACGAGTGCTCGGGGTACCGGACGTTCCTCCACCATGTCAGGACATGGGCGGCCCGCGGAAGCAACCGCGACACCGCCGTCGCCTACCTCAACCAGTCGATGAAGGTCGCCATCCTCGAGAGCGCGACAGTCTACGGCGCAGAATCCGGAGCATGTGCGGCATGAGCGCCAGAGTCCCCTTCGCCCCTGCATTCAACCACCTCGTCTACATGAGGGTCTTCGAGGGCTGCAACCTGCACTGCAGGCACTGCTTCATTCCGAAGAATCCCAAGAAGATGACGCACGACGACGTCGCCCGGGAGGCCGAGGCGATCATGAAGTTCGCCAAGCCCGGCCAGCACATCCTCATCCAGTGGCATGGCGGCGAGCCGACCATGTTCGGAGCCGCCTGGCTCGAGGAGGCAATGGATCGCGTCGAGAAGGCCTGCCCCGAGCTGACCTTCTCCCACGGCATCCAGACGAACCTCATGACCTATTCCGACGCATGGGCGGATCTGTACCGCCGGCGCTTCGGCGGCAATGTCGGCGTGTCATGGGATCCGAAGATCCGGCTCCTGCCCGGCGGTCAGCAGGAGACCAACGCCGCCTATGAGGATCGCTTCTGGAAGCAGCTCGAGAAGCTGATCGCGGACGGCCTCGAACCCTACCTCGTCATGACCGCGACGAGCATCTTCTTCAAGACGTTCTCCAACCCCGTGCGCCTCTTCGAGATGCTCGTGGAGCGCGGCGTCCGCAGGGCGCACATCGAACGCCTGACCGAGACGGGATACGCACGGGAAAGCTGGGCCGACATCGGCGTGGACAATCTCGGCTACTCGACCAGCATGGGACGCATCGTCAAGGCCTACGAACTCTGGAAGCGCCAGGAAGGCAACGGCGAGCTGCTCTCGCTTTCGCCGTTCGACGGGCTGTTCTCCTCGATCGAGAACATGAACCGGGGCGTGGGCGGATACGGATGCTGGTCCGGTCATTGCGACACCAAGTTCCACACCATCGATTCGAGCGGCTACAAGATGGGCTGCACGGCGCTGACGTCGGAGATGGACAACAAGAACGCCAGCGACACCCTCGTCTTCACCAAAGGATTCGCGGAGACCCGCAAGGAGCGGAGGATAATCAATTGCGCCGACTGCCCGTATCGCACAATATGTTCGAGTGGCTGCCTTGCGCTTTCGATGGACGACGGATCCGGCGAGTGCTCCGGAGGACGGAAGATGTTCGAGGCGGCGGCACAGGTGGTGGCCACAAGGCCAACTGAGGGGAGGAACGCAGCATGAATCCTGCAAGAACAGCATCAATGATCGTGGTGTCGGCCTCAATGGCCCTCGTCGCGACGCACGCAATGGCTTCGATCGCCAAGGATAGCGATCGCGTCATCAACATCGCCAAGGTCGAGCTCAGCCCTGAAATGCAGGCGAAGATCGACGCGGCCGTGGCCAAGAAGGACGTGAAGCAGGCCGTCGCAGGCGCATTCTCGCTCCTGTCCGCCAAGTTCGGTGATGACAACGTATCCTTGACAAAGAAGTATTTCCACGGGGACGATATCCTTCTGGCGGCTACGTTGCCGCAGGTCAGCTCCGACGACTTCACAGGGAACGGGAACATCAACATCCCTGGCGTTCCGTCGGTCTCCTGCTATTCGAACTGCCACTCCGCCTGCCATTCGGCCTGCCACGGATCCCGCGGCTGGCGCTGATCGACACCATTCTGGGACGCATAGATGACGAAGCTGTCTGAACTGATCAAGGATCGTGAATCCTTCGAGCCGACGAACGAGGAGGACTTCTTCGTCTTCGGGATCGAGGTCGACACAGACGACGTCACGCCGCCCCGGAATGTGCGGGAAATCGGCCTGATCGCCAAGACGGAGGACGGGGAGCTCACGAACGAGGTCCTCGACGTCACCATCTCCTACATCCTTGCGGGGATCGACGTTCTCGTCGAATTCCCGGCAGACGTGGACATAGGCGACCCCCGTCATCTCATGGCGACGGCCGCTTCGGTGAATGCCTCGCTGTCATTTCTTCCTCCGAAGGAGCTGACCACGGAGTCCTTCGAGGCTTACTGTCGGCGGCTCGAGGCGGTCACGTCCGCCTACCTGCGCCAGCTCACGATGACGAAGTTCGTGATGCCGGTCACGAACTACCTTCAGTACTGCTACATCGAGGTTCTCGATCCCGATGCGTCGAAGACATTCGTTCCCGAGGACGGCTATGTCCTCAGCCGCTTCCATGAATCCATGACGGTGGATCAGTCCGACCTCCTGAAGGAGCGCATCCGCAAGGTCATCGTCGACCATTTCGGCGGCGAGTACGAATTCCGGACATTCGCCCTCGGTCTCATGGGTGCGGTTTCCGGCGTCGTCGAAAGCAGCCTCGCCGAGGTCGTTGAGGAGCAGCGCAGCCAGATTCCTCCGGCTGGATGGTACTGGCTTCTCCGGAAGGAAGACAGCGCCTTCGTCATGTCGCGCTTCGACGGTGTGGAGACCTGGAACATCGAGCAGGCCGACGGCTCGCTGCTCCCGATCCCGACATCAAGCGCCGGCCGCGATCATGTCCTCATCGAGGCGGCCCTTTCTCCAGCCGAGCGTGCTCCCGCGGCGACGGAAGCCGACGCCGACACTACCAAGCCTGAAGCTGACTGCGAGCCGGAGGCGGAAGGAGAGGCATGACCCTGGCGCTCGGCGCTCGTCACCTCACCATCCATGCACGGCTGCTGAAGGGCTGCAACGCCGATTGCAGCTACTGCTCCTCGTGGGAGGAGGATCCCGCCGTCCGGATATCTCCCGACGACTTCCTCCGCGCGCTCTCGTTCGTGATGGAAGAGGTCGTGCCTGTCATGGGATGCGGCGGCGCGCACTCCACCGTCTCCATCCAGTATGTCGGCGGAGAGATACTCCTCGTTCCCAAGACCGAGCTTCGCGAGATCGTGTACGGTGCGCGGGACATTCTCCAGCAGCACTTCGGCACGGTCATCGACGGCGTGCAGTCGAACCTCATTGCCTCCGAGCGCAAGATCCTCGATCTGGACATCCTGTTCGGCGGCCGCATCGGCACCTCGGTCGACGGGCGTGGCTCCCAGCGCACCGTCGGCGGCAGCGCAGACGCATACAGGCGCATATTCGAGCGTTCCCGCGCCATCCTGTCGGAACGCCGCCAACGCAATCCTGGAGCGATTTTCGTCGTGGACAGGCAGGGCATTCCAAACCTCTCCTCCGAGATCAGCGCGTCCGACGAGAAGGGCTATCCGCTTGTCCTGCGGCCTGTCTTCAGTGGCGGACGGGAGGTGGACAGCGCGAGCGTTCAGGAACTCGTGGAGGCAATGACTTCCGCATTCGACCAGTGGGCGATGCGGTCAACCGCTTCGGTCGAGCCCTTCATGCATCTTCTGAACAAGCGCCTGCACGCCGGAACGGTCGTCGGCGGTGTCTGCCCCTTCCAGCGGGACTGCGCGCAGGTGTCGATCGACATCGAACCAGATGGCACCCTCTACACCTGTCTCGACATGGCGGATTCAAAGCAGGTTCCGTTCGGGAACGCGCTCAAGGGCGAATTCGACAGGGAGACGTGGGCGGGACTGGCGGCGCGTCGGGACAACATCGACCCCAAGTGCGCCCGGTGCCCGTGGTTCGACGCGTGCCAGGGCGGCTGCATGAGTGAGGCAGTCCACCACACCGGATCCATTTACGGGAGGTCGGAGCTGTGCGCCGTGTGGACCGCGCTGTTCAAGCGCATCGACAGCCTCATCGCCCAGCATGGTCGACAGGCGGTTTCGCAATGGGTGTCGTCATGCGCCAGATAGTGAAGCCATCTCTCGTCGCCTTCGCATCAGGCCAGCGCCTTGCGGCTGTCGATGGCGATGGCACGCCTTCGCTCGGCACCAGACTCACGGCTCTGGCCGACCTCATTCCGTTCCTCGCCAGCGACAGTTCCGTCCGCGGCTACCATGCTTGCGATCTTCTCGTCACCTCGGGAAATCCACTCCTCGCGACACTGGCACTGCGCGCGGCCGTGAAAGCGGGTGTCAAGCCTGCCATCGTCATGACCTACGGGGACGACCTATGGCCGTACGACCTCGCGGCAACGGACGAGACGGGACGGATACTCGCGTCGGCTCTGCGCATGGACGTCCCGCAGGCGGCCAGTGGCAGGATCATCGAGTTCATCATGGAACGCCTCCTCGCTGACATTTCGCGGGACATCCCAGTCATCAACAATACGGTCGCGCCCGGGACCCGGAACCCCGAAGGCGAGGGCGCATTCTTCATGGGCGAGGAAGCTGTGCGATACCGCCCTCTGGACCTCGGCCACATGCGGCTTTCGACCGTCTTCACGCGGTTCATGATCGGCCGCAGCCGCCTTGCGCCGATGGCAAAGGGGCGGACGGTCGTGTTCGCGAAGCGCATGCTGCTGACCTCGCGGGTCGGTGACTTCGGCATGAGCAAGGTCAGCGACGGGATGATCTCGTGGTCTGGAGGGGTGGCCGGCACCGGAAGCGCCAGGTGGGATCTTCCCACCTATCCCGACGCCGCGAAGGGAATGCTGGAGGATCTGATCATGCTGTCCCGCGGTCTCCCGGCGGACTGACGTCGCCTTTTGCATTCATCCTTGCAGCGTTCGAGCCTACTGTCGCCTTACAGACAGCGGCGAGATACAAGGTGGAAGCCATGACCTACAAGATTCCAGGAACCCGCAGGGTCGCGACCGACAGGGGCTACGACCTCGTGTCGCCCGCATCCGGCATCACTGTGTCCGTGACCGACAACGCCGACATCCTCATGTTCGACATCAAGTCACCCGAAAACGCGGCTTCGAAGGAGTTCTCCGCAAACACCGACGACTGGAAGGAACTCTGCAGGATGTATTCGGAATGCTGGGTGACCTGGGTGACGGCGGAAATCGGCATGGGCTTCCATCCGGACACGCGCGCGGATGACTACGCTCCTGGTCTCCCGCAGCCTCTGAAGGGCGAGTACGATCCGATGATCGACTTCGCCTCGGAGCATCTCGAGGACATCTACGAGGTCGGCCTCAATGCGATGAACCGTCTCGAATTCACGAAGAACCCGACCCGCCACTGAGGGTCATTCGCGGTACAGAAGGTCGAGGCCTTCCTTGATCCTGCATCTGTCCTTTTCCGGCTGCATTGGCTTCGCCCATGGCGTCGCCAGCATGTCGAGGCAGTTTGCGGACCGCGGACATGACCCGCAGAGCTGCCTCTCCGGCAGCATCATCCGGCGGGTCAGCTCCACCATCGCCTTGGGGAAGTCCGCGGTGGAGTGGCTGTAGCCTATCCCGTAGTAGCGAACGCCCCTCTCCGGCTCGATGTGGCTTTCCGAGAACCACGCGCTTTCGAGCACGGGTGTTTCCTCCGGCAGGTGCCTGAACAGCGATGCCGCAGCCCTGAATCGGTCGGGATAGCTGGGATCGTTCTGGTCGGCGAACAGAAGCATCGATATCGGCCGCTCCGGGTTCCCGAAATATCCCGCCCTCGGATCGACCAGGAGGATATCGGGGTCCTCATCCTCGTTTTCCGAAACCGTCACGACCCCAATCGCAGACACGCCGCTTGCGGCATAGTCCGTCATTGCCAGTTCCGCATGTTCCGGGCGGCAGAATATCTGCAGCTCGTCGAATCCCGAAAAAGCGTCGACTGGGGGAACGTCTCCATCCATCAGCCTGGCTACGGCCGAACGGTATGCGGGCATTCGGCGCGCCCGCGGGGCATGCATGTTTCCGCCCGCGTACACCCATCTTCCGCTGGCCTGCCCGGCCTCTCCATGCAGAAGATGCTTGTGCTCGGTGCCGCCGAACACGTCGTCCGTCGTCAGGCAGAGGCCGAGACGGTCGGAGAACAGAGCGGGGACCCTGATCGTCCCGGATCCCGCTATCGCCATGCCCATGGTCTCCCGCTCGGCGCCGTACCGGGAATGCTGCCAGATCGGAGTGACGGAACTCCCCGACACCTCGAACGTCCATCCGGATCTTGATCGCTTCAGCTCCGACCGGATGTCGTCTTCTTCTGCTGCCTCGTGCCGCACTGGCTCCATGACGGTCACCGATCCGTCGTCCAGCACCACGGCGACCTTGCGGATGGCTTCGCCTGCATCGTTGCCGCAGAGAAAGACCTGCAGGAAGGTCAGCGCCGGATCCTCGACGATGATGGCTGGATCCATGTGCGTGCCATGATCCGCAGTCCTGCGCTCCTGGTCGATGACGACATTGTGGTCGTTCGCCTTCACGCCTCTGATTCTGCGAAGCTCGGCGGACGTGCCGACGAACGTCAGCGTGCCCTCGTTGAAGCGCTCGACGTCGGTGCCGTCTTCCATGTGCCTGTGCATGACGCTCACATGCGTCGAATGAACGATCTTCATCCTAGAACCCGAGTTCCTTGAAACCATCGATCATGTTCGTGAGAAACGCCTTGTCGCGCTGGAATTCCCTGATGACCGGAAGATATCCGTAGCAATGCTCGCCGTCGTCCTGCTGCCACTTGCGGAAGAGCGGGATCGCGTGCGAGGCGCAGAACGACTTGTAGCGGCAGCCGGAGCATTTCTTGTGGGACGCGAGGTTGCGAAGCACCTCCGCCAGCATCCTGTCCAGTACGCCGTTCTTCTCCGTGACGATCTCGTGGATCGGCCGGTCGCGTACGTTGCCAAGCGGTTCGAAGCCGAAGTTCCTGTCGAGCACGTGCTGCCCCATGGACTCCGACCAGACGTGGAGGTCCAGATTGTGGTCGATGTAGAGGGAGGTCAGGAAGATGTCGCGGGTCTTGCGCCGGACGTTCGCCATGTCGAACGGCTCGGGTTCCGGCAGCAGGGATTCATCGATGTATCCGTCCTTTCCGAAGGCTCCGTTCTCGCGGTACTCGTCGAGGAAGGTCACGGCATATTCGCCGATCGGGATCGGATGGATGTCGTACTTTCGGTCAACGATGCCCTTGGCGACTGCCGCCATCCAGCGGACTTCCTCATCCACGGAGACGACCTGGGTGGTGCGGAATCCGCGCGTCTTCGATGGCGTGTAGCGGCCAAGCTGAAGCTGGGTGCCGATGTCGCCGAGCGGGCCGAGCGCCTCCTCGACGAACCGTTCCGGCGAGTATGCCTGGATCAGGCGCTGCGTGATCAGGACTTCGGGATATCCGAGAATGCCGTTGCCGCGCATGTCGAGGATCATGTCGCGGATGTCCTGCGCCTTGTCGGCGACCGGATCGTAGATGATCTCGAGATAATAGTTTCCGGGATGGGACTTCCTCAGGTCGACGAACTTGTGGATCTCGTCGGAGGGTGCGGTCGAGAACACCCTGAAGTCGCTTGGACAGGATTCGGCGATCTCGGCCAGCATGTCCGCCGGGAGTTCCGAATGGTTTCCGAAGCGGAAGGTGTAGGAATAGTGGTCGACCTTGAAGCCGTCCCTGCCGAAATAGCCGTCGGCCTTGGTGTTCAGGTTTTCCTGGATCCAGGCATAGTACTCCTTCACCCGGTCGCTGATGATCCTGAGATCGCTGCCGGGGATGATGTTCCTAAAGCGCCAGTTGTTCTTGAAGTGCTTGTCGACGACGCACCCGGAACAGCCGCGGGAGCAGCCGTCGTAGGTGTGGACGGCGATCTGCAGGTCGTCCATGACCCCGAGCGTCGAGCCGCGCCTGTCAAAAACGGCGTTCATGTCATGCATGCCCATGGCTCAACCTCCCTGCGCTGGAATTCCTTTCCCTCGATGCTGATGCAAAAGCCGCGCGAAGACCAGAGGGACAGGATTCAGTCCCTTCCGGGAACTGCCTGAGGGTGATCATCCCGATCCTGTGGGATCCGGACGCGATGCAGGCGCTGGAATACTCGCAGGAGGCACAGGCCGGGTTTGTGAGAAACCTGCGGAGATCCCTCGGCCCGGTTCCGGCAACCCTGTCAGCAGGGGCGGACGGATCGAACCGCGCCGGATCGATTTCGGCGAGCACGGTGAAAAGCCCGTTGTGCCACGATCCGTCCGTGCCGACGTAGACGACGGCGCGCGAGGATTCCGCCGCGTGGGCGACCGCCTCGGGCATTCCGCTCTCCATCATCGGCAGGTTCTGCCTGATGCGGTAGACCAGCGAGGAATCCATGTCGTCCCCGGATGTCAGGCGATACCACTCCGCGATCCATGCTTCCAGCCGGGCGAGGCTCTCGTCGCCGGAGACGCCTCTGTCGAAGGCGGGCGCCCATGTCAGGTTGACGGGGGATCTGTATTCCGCGATCCTTTCGGCCAGTTCGCGTGGATCGGGCAGCGAATCCAGCGACAGCGCGAGCTGGATGATGTCTCCGCTGTCTTCGGATCCGGCGCCGCCGCGCATGTCGGCGAGCGCCGCGTAGAACGTATCGACGTTCTTCCAGTACTTCTCCGAATGCAGCGCGGTGTTCGTCACGATGACGAACCTCACGTCGCATCCCCATTGACCGGAGGCTTCCATGATCGCCTTCGCCCTGGCGATCTGGCGGTCGATCTTCCCGACGAGCGAGGTCGACACCTCCACGATGAGTTCGTCGTGATCGAAGCTGGTGGCAGCTCCGGCAACGATCCGTCCGATCTCCCCGACTGACTCTTCGGGCAGGTCAAGCACATTGGCCCGCCCGATGCCGACTGCGAGCGTCCCGACCCTGCCGTAGTGAGCGCCCGCTGCTTGAAGACCTTCTATGATCTTCTCCGCGGTCGTCGCCGGGTAACTGCGCAGGCGCTCGATCTTTGTCAGGACGCACGTCGGACAGGTGCCCGAGCAGGTCGTGGCATAGTCGGTGGCGACGATCAGATATGGGATGGCCCGGTCGCTCACGCCGCCTCCATGAGCGCGATCGGGCCGTGGCATGATCCCGTCCGGTGCTCGTAGTCCTTGTAGACGCGCCTCACGGCTCCGACTCCGTGGAACGTGCATGTCTCCATGTGCGGGCATTCCTCGCAGCCGAAATCTCCGATCGCCATGCCCGCCCTCGCGATGACCGCAAGTCGCCGTGCTTCCTTGCCGGTGAGGATCTCGGTCATCCCGGCTTCCTTCATGTTGCCGAGAGCGGACCCGCCGTTGCGCTGGTCCATGATCACGTCGCCGAAGATCGTGTAGCCGGTCGGCCAGATGGACAGGTCGGGGCCGATGTGGAACGTCTGCGTGAGGAAGTCCGCATAGTCGCTGCCGCCCTGGTATCGGTTGAACTCCGACTTGAGCAGCTTCGCCCCCTGCGGGGTCGCATTGTAGAAGCGCCGCGCCCAGGCGGCGGCTCCACCGACCTCGTACTGGAAGTTGACCCCGTCCATTCGAGCGAGCGCCGGAGCAAACCCCAGCGAGATAGGCCGCCCGCCAAGCGCGTCCCGCATCTTCACCGCCAGCTCCTCCGGGCTGTTGCGCGTGAGCACGGCTTCGGACAGCAGCATCTGCAGGTGAAGCTCGGGGGCCAGTCCCGCAGCCTTCAGCACCCGCTCGTGGTATCCCTCGTCCTTGAACAGCCGGATGGGGTCGACGGTGATGTCGAACACGGGATCCAGACCGTTCTCGAGAACCGCGTCGATCCCTCGCCAGTAGTTGTCGACCTTCTCAGGCTCGACGAGCGTCATCGTCACGCCGATCGGAAGTCCTGCATCACGGGCGGCGTCGTAGTATTTCTTCTGCATCGCGACCGGGAGCCATGGCACGTCGCCGTGCACGATCACGGGGCGGTACCTGATCCCCGTCTTCATCCCGTAGTCCGCAACCGCCCGCATCGCGAGGGCGAAGGCGTATGGCTGCATGACGGGCGATACCGAGCGGCGCTCCTGGACCGTCAGCATGCATCCCGTGCAGCTTCCCATGCAGTGGTTGAAGACTTCGATGGAAATATCGGTGCCGCCTCGGCTCATCGCCCCTCTCCTTCTAGCACGCAGCCCAGAGCGTTCCCCGCTCGGCGGTGGCTTCGACGGCCATCATCTCGGCCGCGATCCGGTCGATGACCGGGAACGCCACGTGCGGGCAGCTCTCCTCGGCGAAGACCTGGCTCCTGCCGCTCCTGCGCGCCACATGGGTGGCCACATGGAAGCCCGTGCCCGCGCAGACCGCGGAATGCCGGCAGGTGGAGCATGCTCCCTGCGCATGGATGCCGATTATCTTGCTCAGGATGCGCGGCATCGCCTTGTCGATGATGGATGCGATGCTCCCGTCCCTGATGTTGCCCAGCGGGGCCAGTCCATGCCTGTCGGCATGGGTGATGTCTCCGATCGCCTCGAACTTCGGCAGGAGATATCCGAGGTGGTCGATCTCGATCGACTTCCTGATCGTTTCCGGAACGATCTGCTCTACCGCGTTTACAAGGCTCGGCGCATGCCCGTCGCCGCACATGATGCTGTCGATGGTGCGGGCGATGACGGGGCGGAAGCTCGTGGTGAGGGAATGGCGCTTCTCGGCGAGCTGATCGAATTCGAGCAGCCATTTAGCGATCGCGGCGGTGTCACCCAGCGTGCCGCTGGCATTCCGCATGGTCGGCGCCCAGTTGACCGTGACTTCGTCGAACCCGTTCCTCGCGGCGAATGTGGCCAGCTCCTCCGGAGACATGCAGCCGACGGCGTCGGTCGAGAGGTTCGTCGACAGGTCGACCTTGCCGAACAGCTCCTTGGCGGCAAGAACCATCTCGCGCCACATCGGCCCGAACTTGGCCGCCTTGATGAGCCGTCCGTCGAGAACGACCAGCGGAATGAAGGGGACGTCGCTCTCGAGGCGGCTGCGCGTCTCGCGCAGCATGGCGATGACAGACTGGGGCTTGCCGACAAGCGATGTCGTGAAGAAGACCGCACTGTGGGCGCGGTCGCTCGGGTTTCCCGCCTCGATGACCGAACTTCCGAGCGCGTGTATGTGACGCATGTAGTCGACGCCGATGAGCAGATGGTCGGCGATGCCGAAGGTCAGGTTCACACGCTTCAGCGGGCCGCTTGTGGCGGCGTGCTCCCGCAGCCGTTCGATCGCAAGGTCGAGCGTCTCCTCCGACATGTCCGCCGACATCGTCTTGCGCTCCTCGGGCGTGAGGACGCACCCCGCGCACTGTCCGAGACAGGCATAGACGTCGTCGATCTGGATCTGCAGTTCCGTCGCCCGCGCCTCCCTCCTCGGAGCCATCGGCACCACCTTCCTGTCGCTCCCTGCCCCTGTCAGCATCCCGAGTTGCCTCCCACGTAGGAGTCGTACTTCGGGCGCAGTCCGGTGGCGTGCATGCCGCGCATGTGATCGATGAACCCCTTGAACCCGGGGCAGTCGAGATCCTTTTCCGGATCCCAGTGCTTGGCCAGCACGCCGCAACCCGAGCGACAGAAGTCATACGCATCGCAGCCGATGCATGCCCTGTTCGGACGCCTTGCCTTTATCACATCGCGGCGGAAGCTGTCGGTGTTGGCGACGTTAACCACAGAATCCTTTATCACGTTTCCGGACCAGACCGCCTCTCGGTTGCCGCCCGCCTCGAGGCAGGTAGCGGCGTTCCCGTTCCAGTCGATGTCCATCGATCCCGCAATGATCGGGCAGACGATGTCGTCCATGGGCTCGTTGCTGTGGATCGCGGCGAGCATGCTTTCCGCCGGATTCACGAACAGATCCGGATCGGCGTCGCGCCGCTCCCGGTACCACTCGGCGGCCTCGATCAGGAATGCCGACGTCTCGTGGAACTCCGGGAAGATCTCCCCCTTGTTCACGAGACCGTCCCCCGACGGGATGAAGAAGCCGAAATGGATGTTCTTGATGCCCTCGACATCGTAGAGGCGCTCGAGGATCGCGCGCGCGCCGTGATCCACGACGGGTTTCGTCACGGCCGTCGTCACTCCGAACTTGATGCCGGCCTCGCGCAGCATCACGAGGCTGTCGCGCCACTTCTGCTCCAGCTTGGGCTTCGGGAAGCGCGATACAGGCTCCCACGAGGTGTTTATGCGGTCGAAGAGCCTTGCGAACCGGACGATCTCGGGATGCATCAGGTTCGAAACGAGACAGAGCTCGTAGCCGAAGCCCTTGTCGTCGAGGGCCTCGCGGATCAGCGGCACGACCTCCTCGAAATATTCAGGGCCGAGCATCGTCGGCTCGCCGCCGATGATGTGGATCTCAGCCATGTCGTAGCCGATCTGCTGCATGTGCTCGGCGATGCCGCGGGCGATCTTGACGATGCTCTCGCGCTCCATCTCCCCCGACACCTTCTTCACCAGCGAATGGATGTAGCAGTGCGTGCAGCGCAGATTGCAGTCGCGCGTGACGTTGATCTGGTAGAGGTAGGTCTTGGACATAATTCACCCCGGGACTCTGAATCATGAGTCTTGTTCCGCAAGCGCTCAAAAGCAAGGATTCGTATTGCGTTTTTCGCGAAGCCTGGCACGGTTTTCAGGATTCCCGTGCTGACATCGCATTTTTGACCGTTGCCTTGAAGAGTGCCAGCATCTGCCATCGACGAATGAAGTGAGGGCAGCCATGACTGACACAAGCGTGACCGAAGACGAACGGGTCCTGTTCGCCGATCCGGCGATCCGGACGAAGGTTCTGGAGCTGCTGAAGCAGCTTGCACGCATGACGACTATCAAGGACGAGTTCGCGGATCTTCCCAAGGGGCCCGAGGGACATGCCATCAAGGATGACACCCTATATCCGAATGTGGATGAGCTTCGCGAGAACATGACCGAGGATCAGTTCATCGATAGCGTTGAAACGCTGGAGTGGGTGATCGAAAGCGCCAGAGGCATTCTGAGTGAAATGGCTCCCTCTGCCGAGGAGGAAGCCATCGATGGCACCCGCTTCTCCCGATGACGCGCCTGGAGGCTTGCGGATGAGCGCATCCACTGACGGGAGGGATCCCGCATTCGCCGGTGCGCAGCTCAGGCAAGTCGCAGCGACCGCGGGTGGCCGCCAGTCCTCCTTCTATCAGGAGAACAGCGAAATCGAACCTCGCATGAAGATCGCCTACGGGTTCCGCGATGCCGGGCGCGGCACCGTGATGGGCGATGACGGAGAACCGCTCGGCAAGGCGTCGCGGGAGATCATCTGCTTTGACGGCCCCGGGGACGACCCCGTCCTGCACAGCCTCATGGTGCATGCGCGGGCTGCGGACCGGGCTGCTGCGGGCATCCTCGAGCGCGTGAAGATACTTTCGGAAGTCGTCATCAGGGCGATGGAGGAGAACGACGATCGCCGCAACTGGTCGCGCATGTGGAACATCTGCGAAGGAGATCCCGCAGGCAGGAAGGTCCGGCTCGGCGACCTCATTGCCCATGACACCGGGGTCTGCCGCCACCGCTCCCTCCTGTTCAAGGTTCTGGCGGACCACGTCGGCATGCCTGCCGGTCTGGTTCGCGGCTTTTTCACCATGGGCCAGTTCCGCCAGGGCCATGCATGGAACGAGGTGATCGACGAGAGCGGCGTCATGCATGTGGTGGACACGATGGTGGCGAGAATGGCCCCGGCATCTGGGCCGCTGTGCGAACAGTATCTCACCCACGACAAGGAGCGCGCCTACATCGCGGATGGTCATGTGTTTTCCTTCGATCCCGATGCCCTGAACCCAGCGCTCATGGCAAAGAACGGCCGCGAGGGGATCGAACTGGACATCCGTGATCTCGACCCCGAGGCGACGCTCGAACTCATGACGTTCATGAGACAGGGCGGCGCACGGGGAGACGTCGTCCAGTCTTCGGCGCGGGGCACCGTCCTGCGGTTCTTCGGGGCGTCGAACATCTCGGCGGTCGAACGCTCCCTTCTGCGTCTTGTTGGAGCCGAGAGGAGTCAAAAGGATTCGATTTCGCTCGCGTAGTGTTGACAACACATTCGCATCTGCAGATGGTCGATTTTCCATCCAAGGAAGGAATCGATGAAGAAATCCAAGAACGAATCCTTGTCGCCCAGCACCGAAGGCGATGATCCGATCAGCCCCGCTCCGGTCGGATATCTCCTGCATGGCAGTGACAAGGTAGTCCGCATGATGCTGACGGAGGCCGCCAATGCAACGGTCTGGCGCGCCCGCGGCGAGACCGTCGAGGAGCTTTTCTCGGCATCGCAGATCGAGGTAATCCGCGGCGACCTCGCCCGCCTCGCCGACCTCGAGGCGCGGATCGAGAATGCACACATGGCGGCCAGCGAGACGCAACCTTCGTGGAAGCACCGCTGCTACGCCATCCTCGGCGCCCTCGGCGCCGACTACGGCGACCCCGACTGGATCATGCCGGGCGAGCGCAGGAAGCTCGAGGCCGCCCTCGCCCGGGTGGCGGAACTCGAAGGGAAGCTGCAGGAGAAGGCCATGGGGCAGGACGAGGTCGAGCGGCTCCTCGGCCTCGAGAAGGATCTGCGTCACTGCGCGGTGGTCTTCGAGACAGCCTTCGGCGAGGACGGTGGATGGCACGTCCGATCGATCGGCTCCTACGGTCTGATCTCGACCCACGTGACCCGCTGGGATGCGATTTCGGCGGCGGCCCTCTTCGACTGCAAAGCCGAGGCGTGACATGCGTCAGCTCTCCTGCAAGGCCCTGATCCTCTGGGCATGCCTGCTGCCCCCTGCCGCTTTCGCCGGCACGTCAGCATCGCCCACGGACGGATCGAACGCTCCCGCGGGCGTGTTCCAGTCCGTTGCCATTCCTGTGTCCTCCTTTCCGGCCGCGCGAAGATGGAAGGCGCTGCTCCCTTCCGTCGAGGCCGAGGATTTCGCGCACTGCTTGGACGGGAGCCGATGCGCAGCTCTTGGACGGGTGATCGGTGAGGTTTCGGCGGACGACCTCCCCCGCAAGCTCGATGTCATCAACAGCGCGGTGAACCACCTGGTGCGCTACGCTCCGGATGACGGAGACAGGGGTTCCGGTGACGCATGGGCCTCGCCTGACGAGACCCTCGCCCGCGGCGCAGGGGACTGCGAGGACTACGCCATCCTCAAGATGTCGGCGCTCAGGCAAGCGGGCGTGCCCATGGATGTGATGTCGGTCGTCGTCGTCCGCGACACTCGCCGCAATCTCTACCACGCCGTTCTGTCCGTGCTGAGCGACGATGGCTATCTCATCCTCGACAATCTCAGTGGCAGGGTGATGCCTGACAGCTTGATTGACACGTACACGCCGCTTTACTCGGTCGGCTCCGCATCGGCATGGATCCACGGATACCGGACGATTCGATCCGGCGCGGGAGCAGGCTGAACCTCGGCAAGAAGCCGGCGATCGCGTCGCTAACGACAGCGTTACGTAACGAAGACGGCCCTTGTCGCAAACATCCTTGGGCTGCCTGCCGCCCTGAATGCCTGCAGCACAGGCGATTTCCACGCGAAGAAAAAATTCCGGTCACTTGCAAGGCACGCCGGGGGTCATGGCCGCGATGCAGTCTGTCCCGTTTCGGGATCTCTCGACGGCAAGGAGCACGGAACGCCTGATTCTCAGGGGGTTGGTGGTTTCGGCCTGCAATCGTCGTTTTTCGCAATATATGTAGTCGCCGGCGACCTGCCGGCGACTACATATAGACGAAAGCGGCGTCATCTTTTGTGGCCCACTTTGCAAAAACATTCAAATTCAACCCTTTATGACATTTTCCTGACTTCGGTTCCAGGTTCGTCTTGTGTCTGGGAATTTCGGTCATTTTCCTGACCTTCCCCGGCAGCGCGTGGGCCTGTCAATTTCCTTGCCGACACGGCTCAAAATCGATGTTGAACCCTGCGCCGACGGGGCCGACGATAAACCTATCCAAGAGCGCGCGGATGGATTCCGTCGCTTCAAAATCACTGGACGAAGGCATCGTGCCATACGGCCCGCAGACGCGAGTCTTTGCGGGGACGGCCCCTGTCTTTGTCTGAAAAACACGGAACGGAAGGAAGAACAGATGAGCGTCGTCGTATACAGCACCCAGAAGTGCGGCCAGTGCAAGATGACCTACAAGGATCTCGAGCGTCACAACGTGAACTTCGAGGTCATCGACGTCAGCGGCGACGAGGACATGATGAACAAGCTGCGCGACATGGGCTTCAAGCAGTTCCCGGTCGTCATGGCCGGCGAGGAAAGCTGGAACGGCTTCCGTCCGGACAAGATCAAAGCGCTCGCTGCCTGATCGTGGGCGCGCTCGTCTACTTCTCGAGCCAGACAGGTAACACCCATGCCATGGTCGAGAAGACGGGGATCCGCGCGTCTAGGATTCCGATCAGTCCCAAGGACGAGCAGCTCCTCATCGAAGAGCCCTTCGTCCTGGTGGTTCCCACCCACGGGGCCTTTGACGGCCGAGGCGCGATCCCAAAGCAGGTGCTCAACTTCCTGACGGATGGCGAGCACGCAAGGCTGATCCGCGGCGTGATAGGCGGCGGCAACACGAATTTCGGCGAGACGTACTGCCTCGCCGCCAGAAAGATCTCCGACACGTACCGCGTTCCCGTCCTCTATCGGTTTGAACTGCGCGGAACGCTCCGGGACGCAGACAACATAAAAACAGGGATGGAACGATTTTGGAAAACTCAGCACTGACGATCAAGAAGATCGACCCCCGCTACGAAGGACTCGACTACCATGCGCTGAACGCGATGCTCAATCTCTACGACGGGAACGGCAAGATTCAGCTCGGCGCGGACCGCGAGGCGACACGCCAGTACTTCCTCACGCACGTGAACATGAACACCGTGTTCTTCCACAGCCTCCGGGAAAAGCTCTCATACCTCGTCGCCAACGACTACTACGAGCAGGAATTCCTCGACAAGTACTCGTTCGACTTCATCAAGAAGCTCTTCAGACGCGTCTACGCTGCGAAGTACCGCTTCAAGACCTTCATGGGCGCGTTCAAATACTACCGCTCCTACACGCTGAAGACCTTCGACGGGAAGAAGTACCTAGAGCGCTTCGAGGACCGCGTCGCCGTGGTGGCTCTGGTGCTGGCCGCCGGAAACGAGAAGGTTGCGACGCATCTCGCCGACGAGATCATCGCCGGCCGCTTCCAGCCCGCAACCCCGACATTCCTGAATGCAGGAAAGAAGCAGCGCGGCGAACTCGTTTCATGCTTCCTGCTGCGCATCGAAGACAACATGGAATCCATCGCCCGCGGCATCAACGGCGCCCTCCAGCTTTCCAAGCGCGGCGGCGGCGTGGCCCTGCTGCTGTCGAACCTGCGCGAGTTCATGGCCCCGATCAAGCACATCGAAGGCCAGTCCTCCGGCGTGATCCCGGTCATGAAGCAGTTCGAGGACGCGTTCTCCTATGCAAACCAGCTCGGCGCCCGCGACGGTGCCGGCGCGGTCTATCTGAGCGTATTCCATCCCGACATCCTCCGCTTCCTGGACACGAAGCGCGAGAACGCCGACGAGAAGATGCGCATCAAGACCCTGTCGCTCGGCGTCGTCATCCCTGACGTGTTCTTCCGCATCGCGAAGGCGGGCGAGGAGATGGCCCTCTTCAGCCCCTACGATGTCCAGAAGGTCTACGGCGTCCCGTTCTCCGAGATCTCGATCACCGACCACTACGACGAGATGGTCGCCAATCCGAAGATCAAGAAGACCTGGATCAACGCCCGCGAGCTTCTGACGACGATCGCCGAGATCCAGTTCGAGAGCGGCTATCCGTACATCATGTACGAGGACACGGTGAACAAGGCCAACGCCATCGACGGCCGCATCACGATGAGCAACCTCTGCTCCGAGATCCTGCAGGTGAACACCGCCAGCCACTACAACGAGGATCTGTCCTATTCCGAGATCGGCAAGGACATCTCGTGCAACCTCGGCTCGCAGAACATCGCTCTGACGATGGATTCGCCGAACCTCGGCCTGTCGATCGAGACCTCGATCCGCGCGCTGACGGCCGTCTCCGAGATGAGCAACATCAACTGCGTGCCCTCGGTCAAGCGCGGCAACGACGAATCCCACGCCGTCGGCCTCGGCGCCATGAACCTTCACGGCTACCTCGCCCGCGAGCGCATCATGTATGGCTCGGAGGAAGGACTCGATTTCACGAACATGTACTTCTACACGGTCGCCTATCACGCGATCCGCGCGTCGAACCTGCTGGCCATCGAGAAGGGCCAGACGTTCGCAGGATTCGAGAAGTCGAAGTATGCGTCCGGCGAGTTCTTCAGGAAGTACGTCGAGCGCGAGTGGAAGCCGAAGACGGCGCGCGTCGCCGAACTGTTCGCGGCCCACCACATCCCGACCCAGGAAGACTGGGCGCAGCTCGCCGAATCCGTTCGCAAGCACGGCATGTTCAACGCCTACCTGCAGGCGATCCCGCCGACGGGCTCGATCTCCTACATCAACAACTCGACGTCCTCCATCCACCCGGTGGTCGACATCGTCGAGACCCGCAAGGAAGGCAAGACCGGCCGCGTCTACGTCCCGGCTCCGTTCCTGACGGACGAGAACAAGCAGTTCTACCGCAGCGCCTACGACATCGGCTGGAAGGCGACCATCGACACCTATGCCGAGGCGACCCAGCATATCGACCAGGGCCTCTCGCTGACGCTGTTCTTCAATGAATCGGCGACGACGCGCGACATCAACCTCGCCCAGATCTACGCGTGGAAGAAGGGGATCAAGACGATCTACTACATCCGCGTCCGCCAGGAAGCCCTCGAGGGCACCGAAGTCCAGGGCTGCGTCTCCTGCAGCCTCTGACCGATCACGGAAACCCAAGGAACAAGAACATGACCATGCATATCCCCCAACGCTTCCGCGCGATCAACTGGAACAAGCTCGACGATCCCAAGGACAAGGAGGTCTGGGACCGCCTCTGGGCCAACTTCTGGCTTCCGGAGAAGGTCCCCGTCGTGAACGACCTCCAGCCGTGGTCTGGTCTTTCCGACGAGCAGCGTCTCAAGACCATGCGCCTATTCGGCGGCCTCACGCTGCTCGACCACATCCAGGAGAGCCTCGGCGTTCCCTCTCTCATGGCCGACGCCCTCACCGAGCACGAGAAGGCGGTCCTGGGCCAGATCACCGCCATGGAGGGCGTTCACGCGAAGTCCTATTCGAACATCTTCTCGACTCTCTCCTCGACCAAGGAGATCGACGCTGTGTTCGAATGGGTGGAGCAGAACGAGCACCTTCAGCGCAAGGTCGCCCTCGTCACCGAGCACTATGCCGGCAGCGATCCCTTCAAGCGCAAGATCGCGTCCGTGTTCCTTGAGTCCTTCCTCTTCTATTCCGGCTTCTATCTGCCGATGAAGTGGTCGTCGAGGGGGCTTCTCACGAACACGGCCGACATGATCCGCCTGATCATTCGCGACGAGGCCGTTCACGGCTACTATATCGGATATAAATTCCAGAAGATGTGCGCCCGCCTCACCCAGGACGAGCTCGATTCCCTGAAGGAATGGGCGAGCGAGTTTCTGTTCGCCCTCTACGAGAACGAGGTCGCCTACACCGAGGAGATGTACCGTGATCTCGGATGGGCGGACGATGTCAACGCCTTCCTGTGCTACAACGCCAACAAGGCGATGATGAATCTCGGCTTCGACCCTATCTTCCCCGACGACATGACGAACGTCGATCCGGCGATCCTCGCCGCGCTCGCTCCGAACGCCAATGAGAACCACGACTTCTTCTCCGGCAGCGGTTCGAGCTACGTCATCGGCAAGGTCGAGGCGACCCGCGACGAGGACTGGTCGTTCGACGACGAGTTCGTGCCCGGCTCCGACCTCGCGACGCCGTACTTCTCCACCTGGGAGGATGTCGGCATCGCTCCCGAGCTGCTGTCAGAAACCGAAGAGGTGTGACGGTCTCGGCTGGCCTTACCCTTGCATGACAAAAAGACCGGCAGAGCAATCTCCGGTCTTTTTTCTATTTTCGGACACTCCTCCACCTTGCCGACAGAGGGAACCATGTGTTGACATTGGAATGAGTCCTTCGTAATTCCTGACGCATAAAGGATTCATCGTGTGCACGGAGTTGAAATGGCTTTCATCGTAGCTGGGACAATGCTCTCGTTCTCGGGAGGAGAGTGGAGCGACAAGTGGACGGTTGGCCCCTTCGAGGTTCTGAAGGACTTCGACCAGGCGGACGTCGTGAAGGCCTATCTGACATCCATCGATGGCCTGAAGGACGGATACGGCAACGCCGAGGAGCCCAGCGAGGACGGCTTCACGGCGTGGCTCACGCTCAACGGCTACATCATCGACGTCGAAAGGGACTTCCGCTGGTACGTCGGGAATCACGACTTCGACCCGCTCATCTCTTAGCCTGCCCCAGGGCGGTGCGAATCCTTCAGAAGGAATGATCTCATGGATCAGAATGTCATCATCGATGCCCGCCTTGCGGCCGCTCCGCGCCAGAAGCCCTTGAAGCCGCTGGGCATCAAGGGCTATGGGAGCACGCCGCATCTCGTCGGCAGCCGTGTTGGTCCGGCCGACAGCCACGTCGCTCCCGCCCTTGCGCTTATCATGACCATGAAGGTCCGTCACAGGCATGACAGGATCATCGTGACGGAAAAACTCGACGGATCCTGTCTGACGGTGGCGCGGATCGGCCGGTGGGTGGTTCCGGTCAACAGGGCGGGGTATCTCGTGACGGATTCCCCATGGCCCATGCAGCACGTGTTCGCGGACTACGTCGCCGATCGGCAGAAGATGTTTTCGTCGGTTCTCTCGGACGGTGAGCGGATCGCGGGCGAGTGGATGCTCCAGGCCCACGGCACGCGCTACCGCATCGTGGATCCCGCCGATCTCTTCGTGGCCTTTGCGATCATCGGACCGCGCGGCAGAATCCCGTACGACGAATTCGCTTCCAGGGTGGATGCAGCCGGGATCCGGCGAGCGCATGTGATCTCCGACGGCCCGGCAATGTCGCAGGCGGCGGCCGTCGAGGCGCTTGGGGCCTCCGGTTTTCACAACGCGCTCGAGCAGCCAGAGGGCGCCGTATGGGTTCTGGAGACGCGCGGCGAGTTCAACAGCATCGCCAAGCATGTCATTCCGGAGAAGGTCGACGGCAAGTATCTCTCCACCATCACGGGGGGCTGTGACACCTGGAACTATCATGGAGCGGACTACCGGGTGGCTGCTTGATCTTTCCGCAAGTCCAGCTCCGCGAGAGCGTTATCCATCTGTTTAAGGAGTTTTTTTTCTCATGGGCAGTGACATCTGCATCGGCATGCGCCGAAAGTCGGGCGAGATCATCAGCGCACTGAGCTACTCCCACATCTTCGGACGGCTCCTGATCGAGGCCGATGTCGTGACCCCGAACGAGGACGAACTCGCCGCTCTTGTCTGCGAATATCGCGACGGGAAGGACTACGGCCCGCTGCCGACAGCGCCCTTCGGCTCGGGAATCCTGTTCTTCGACTTCGTGTCGGGAACGGTCTTCGACGGGCAGAGCATCTCGTGGTTCCCGGCGTTCCGTCAGAACGACATCCTGCACGCGCTGTTCGAGAACCCGGAGCGCTTCGACATCTATGTCCCCTTCTTCAACGAGATCCTGTCGTTCGGCGAGCGTGACGGCTCGGGTCGCATCCCCGAGGTCGTGTCGCGCAGCTTCCCGAAGGCATCTGACCGCACAGGACTCTGGAACAACGCGGGCCTCGAAACGGTGCCGGGCGTGAAGTCGCGCTACGAGGACGGCGAGGAGATCGTCACCGCCAGGGCGGAGGTTCCTCGGGGCGACTATCTCGCCCTGATGCTCGACCTGCCTGCGTGGAAGGTGGTTTCGATCGACCCCAGCGATGTCGACGAGTGCGAGAACGCCAGGATCCAGTTCCGTGCACTGAACCTTCTCTCACAGACTGACGAATCGGCGTGGGATCAGCATGTCGAGCATTTGAAGGCGTGGAATGCGAATGGCTGACGACGCGGAAGAACTCAAGGCTCTCCGGGATCGGATCGATGCCCTGTCGGGCATCATCGAGGACATCGCGATGATCGCGGATGGCCATCGGAAATCGACGCTCCGTGACGAGGCCGGAAACAACATGGCGCTGTCGGTGATCCTCGGACGTGCCGCGGCCGCCATCGGCAGGCAGGAGAGGCTGCGTGAGACCGGAACGATCTTCCCGCCCATCGGAACCATCGTCCGCTGACCCCGCACATGCGAAGGGGCCGCCCGTTAACGGACGGCCCCTTGAACGCACGACGTATCAATTCGGTCAGTTCTTCGGGCCGAGTGCGATCTTGCCAAGCACATCCGCGCTCATGAAACCCTCATAGACCCCGCCGTTGACCACGAAGGTCGGGGTCGAGGCGATGCCGTGACTGCCGGCCTCGTATGCGGTCTTCGTGACCTGCTCGCGTTTCGAGCCGTCGGTGACGCATTTCAGAACCTCGCTGCTGTTTCCAGCACCCATGCCCAGCTTGGTCAGCACGGCTCCGGTCACGTCATTCTCGAGCACCCAGCTCTTCTGGCTCTCGTAGAGGGTGACCAGAGCGCCAGGCTGCTTCTCCTTCGGGAGGCAGGCCACGGCAGATGCCGCCTGGAGGCTCGGCGCATCATATGGGAAGTGGCTGTAGACGAAGTAGACCTTGCCGGTGTCGATGTAGTCCTTCTTGAAGTCCGCGAACGCGCGTTCGTGGAAGTCGGCGCAGTGGACGCAGGTCAGCGATCCGTATTCCGTGATGCGAGCCGGAGCCTTGGGGTCTCCCATCGCGATGTCGGTCTGTGCGACCGCCTTCGTGTCCCATGTCGCCGCACGGATCGCCGTCGGCACGGTTCCGACGATCGAGGAGTATGCGAAGCCGATGCCGCCCAGAACGGCTGCGGCGACGGCCGATGCGATGATCCTGTTGCGCTTCTTCTTCCTGATGGCCTCGACCTTGCGGGCCTCTGCCTGGATCTTCGTCTTCCTGCTCATGCTGAATCCTTTGAATTGATGCCGCTCGCCGGCCACTTCCGAATGTTGACGACTTGCGTCGGCGTCGGCAAGGATTCAGTGCTTCACGGATCGGTGTGCCCTCGTCTTTGCGTCGGCGTCGCATCCCAGCGACAATTCTCCGGTCAAGAAGGAGGATTCCAGATGATGCCTGTCGACCACACCGCGAAGTCCGCACCGCCAGCGGCCGCGCCCAGTTTCCGGAGCGGCGTCGCGATCGGCGTGGCGGCAACCGCAGTCTTCGCGGTGCTTGGCCCCCGGGACGGGGCGTATTTCGAAGCCGCCGCCTTCATCTCGGGGATGTCGCTGATGGTCGCAGGGCTGGTTCACCTGAAGCGCGGCTCCGAGCGCGCGGCAGCGGGCGGAAAACCAGCCTATTGGAGAGGATGCCTGTTCGTCGCGCTTGGAGCCGCATCCATTGCGGTTCCCGCGGTCCACTCGATGCTCTCGTGGGGCGACATGTGCGGTGGCGACCAGGCCTGCATCGAATCCTTTCGCAGATGAAACGGCCCGCCGTTCTTGACGGACATCGTCGTTGCCGCGCAAGCTTGTCCCACTCGCCCGTCGGCGACATCACGATGAAGCGGACATGGGATGCATTGCCCATCGACGGGAGAGTCTAAACGCGTCCCTCCGGTGTCGGGGCCGCCTGCGAGCGCCAGCGCGCGGCATCGCAGACGGCCGGACGAACCGGAGCGCAACACACTGAGGCGGACATGGAAAGCAGCAGCATCGAGAACGGCTATTTCGTATTCACCCTGATGCCGAGCCTCTATTGCCATCTGCGTTGTCCGCACTGCTATCTGTCGATCGAGGAGCGCGAGGACACGACCATCCTGTCGCCGGAGCTCATCGAGGCGACCTGCAGGAAGATCGACGCCTACTGGAACGAGCGCGGCATCAAGGATCGCACCGTGGTCTGCTACTGGTACGGCGGCGAGCCGACCTCGATGGGCGTCGATGTCTTCAAGGACATGGCCGACCGGATCAATACGGTCTTCGCCGCCGAGCGCGGCTACAAGGTCCGCCACACCGTCCTGACATCGCTCGTCTCCGTCCGCAAGGACTGGTACGGCATATTCGACGCCTACGGCCACGGCGAGTTCCAGACCTCCTACGACGGCACGATGCGGGGCGGCTCCTACGTGCGCAAGTGGGAGAGGAAGGTGCGCGAGGCCGTCGCCGAGGGCCTGCGCGTCTCCACGATCAGCGTTGTGAACCGCGATCTCCTGGAGCAGGGTCCCGAATGGACGCTCGACTACCTCGCCGACCTCGGCGTCCGGGAGACGAGCTGGCTTCCGTTCATGTGGAACGAGCAGAACAACGGCGAGATGTACGACACCTTCGCGCCGACCATGCGCCGCTGGTCAGACTTCATGAAGCGCCTGACCGAGCACTGGATGCTCCGCGTCAGGAAAGGACTTGCCACTCCCGAGATCGGCCAGATGCGCTTCATCCTGTCCCAGGGAGAGGCCGAAGGCGAGCTCGCCAACATCGCCGCGCAAACTCTGTTCCTGATGCCGAACGGCGATTTCGTCCTTCCCGACTACCGGGATGGCTGGATGGAGTTCATGCAGCCCTTCGGCAACATTCTCACCCAGTCCTTCGGCGAGGTGCTCGCCTCGCCTGCTCGCCGCGCCTATCTCCGCCGCCAGGTGACGCGCAACCGGAATCCCGAATGTCTCGACTGCCTCCATGCCGACAAGTGCGTCATGGAATTCTGGAAGGACAACCGCCCCGGCGACGACTGCTTCGGTGGCCGCGAATACATCGAATGGCTGCTGCCACGCCGGCAGGAAATCGCGGCCGCCCTCGGCACAGGCGCTTCAACGCGCCTGTACTAGCAGCGTCAAAAAGGATTCACCAAAGGATTCGATTTCGAGTCTTGCTTCTTTCGTCGGCGTGCACAAACATGCTGATTGTGACTTTCAAGGGTGACTCCTACGGTCATCCTCGAGAGTAGCGACCTCCTTTCGACGTGATATCAGCGAAGCCGAAACCACCGAATGGACGACACCTCAACTGCAAAGCAAACGAACCAGAAACTAGGAAAGGTCGTAACATGGTAAACCTCAACTCAAGCAAGAAGTCCGCAAACCGCGGCAATGGCAACGGCGGCGGCAACTTCGTCCCGATGGAAAACATCCTGGTCGAGCTCAAGGCGGTTTTCGAAGCCGATCCGAAGAAGCCGACTCCGGACAAGGACTACATCGAAGCCTATCTGCTTTATGATGCATGCGGCATCAAGGCCGAATTCGAGCCTGACACGATCGATGAAGCCACCGGCGAGAAGATCCCCGGCGCTCCGAAGACGATCATCACCGCAAAGATCAACCCCGACACCAAGGGCCGCTACGGCAACCCGGATCCGGCGAAGACCCCGCTCGAAATGTGGGACCTGAAGCTCGGACGCCGGAAGGGCACCAGCGGCAAGATGGGCGAAAGCGCCCTGATCGTTCTCGAGAAGGCCAAGAAGGTCGGCGACAACGAGTTCGAGTGCGGCTTCCTGTACGCCGCCCAGCGCGACCGCAACTCCGAGACCGACCTGGTTATCGAGAACGTCTTCGCTATGGTCGGCGAAGAAGGCGAGCGCACCAAGCGTGACGGCACCGTCGTCAAGTTCCAGGAGCGCAAGATGTACCTCGCCGAGGAGGCGACGCTCGTCTCGAACATGGACGAACTGCGTGCTGCCGTCGTTGACAAGCTCACCGACCCCCGCGCCGAGCGCCCGTTCGCGATGATCCACGTCATCGGAACCGAGCCGCAGGGCCGCTTCGTTCCCGAGCTGGACGACAACGGCAACGAGGTCAAGGACGAGAAGGGCGAAGTCGTTCTTGCCAAGGACGAGAAGGGCAACCCGATCCCGCGCTATCCTTACGAAGCCCGCACCGCGAGCGTCTTCCTGCGCTGGGAGAACGAAGTGCAGTTGTCGGCGGAAGAGTCCTTCGACCGCTGGTTCACGGACGTCTCGACGACCCGCGACGGCAAGCCGGTCTACGAGCGCGACGAGGACGGCAACGTCATCAAGGATGCTGACGGCAAGCCGGTTCCGGAGCTTCGCCATGGCGAGATGATCGAGATCATCAACAACTACCTCGGCGAAGAAGGCCTGCTGTTCGAAGTCATCGGCGGCTTCACCTACAACACGGGCAAGAACTCGCTGCCGAGCGCCCGTGGCCGCATGAGCGACCACTACAACTTCGAGATGGACTGGGAAAACCGTGAAAACGGCCGCACCGCCGTCAACAAGGATACGGGCAAGAACTTCACGATGCAGGGTCTGACCCAGTCCCACATGGTCCTCGGACGTGTGGAAGACAACGAAGAGCCTGGAAAGTTCGGTCCGTGGTACGCCCAGAAGACCTACACGACCCGCTCGTACAACCCGGCCATCTTCCAGGAGCGCGAGATCATCACCCCGAACACCCCGGCCGCTGTCGCCGCCGTGTTCGTCGAAGAGGCCGAGCGCCGTTCCAAGGCTAAGTCGGACGAGTTCCGCGCCAGCCGGAACAAGAACAACGGCCCGGTGAGGGAAGACGACAACATCCCGGTCGACAACGAGCCGGACTACTCCGGCGGCATGGCGATGAACCGCTAAGCCCCGACCAGGCTGAACTGAAAAATGCCCCAAGGAACGAATCCTTGGGGCATTTTCGTTGCGAAGGATTCGTTGACAAGCCCATGGATTGCGGCAAGCATTCCTGCATGCTTAAAAAACATGCAACTTCCGCCATCAGCTCATCTTCCATCAAGCGGAGCTTCCTGCGCCGTTCCAGCGCCCATGTCAGCCCGCATGGCCAATCTCGGCAACCGCGTCCCAAGCAAGGGCCGCGGAAGCCTATTCCACTCCTTCCCATCGCGGATCCCCCAGTCTTTTCCGACTTCAACTGGGCAATCTTCAAGGCGATGGAGGCTGGGAATGTCGACGCGGTGCTTGCCGCGTGGGAGAAGAAGCGCAGCGACCGCTATCCCGACGTGTGGGGTGCCGTCCGGAAAGCCTTCGAGGCGTCTGTCCAGACCATCCTCTACAGACTGACCCTTGCTCATGTCAGGCAGGCCTCCGAATTCACGGAGCATGCACTGGGCGATGTCACGTCGGCTGAAGCCAAGCTCCCGGGGAACGTCTTCGCCAAGGACACTTCGCCCGCATACCCGGTCATCATGCTCCTCTATGACCTGATGGAGAGGAACAGGGAGATACCACTGTGGCAGGACGTGGAGAGGTATCTGTTCGAGAACCAGGACATGTGCCTGTCCTATTTCTACAAGGCGGGCGGCATTTCGCCTCCCGGCTCCATCGAAGAGCTGTGGACGGGCGGCAAGCATCGCGCCATCCGCTACCGGATTGCCTGCTTCTACTATTCCTTCATCAGGGAGATCCACACGATCGTGCACCTCCGGGAGAAGCACGGTCTCGATGTGCGCTGCCATTCCCTCATCGATACGGAATGGAAGGCCGACGCGATCTGCGGAAGGGTGCGGATTGAATTGTACGTCGTCAATTCCGAGTTCAAGAAGCGGAACGAAGAGACGGTCAGGCTGGCTGTCGAAGGAAGGAAAAAGGAGTGCCAGGAGGTCAATCCCGGTCTTCCTGTCGTTGTCGTCCCAATGTCGCCGACCGACGAATGGGGGTGCGTCTGGCTGTTTTCCGAAGAGGCCCTCAGCAAGCTCGCCGCCGATATCAAGGAAGAATCGCGGTCGCACTGAGAGTTCCCTCTTTCATCCGGAGCCGATAGGATTGAGGGAATGAATCCTTGATATCGAAAGTGCGACACCTTGTCTGACGGAACCAAGAAAGTATGGGCCGACCTGCGCTACGGCGACTTCGAGATCGTCGCGGCCAGCTTCGACCACCACCCGGGAGAACCCGCGCTCGTCATCCGCGGCGAGGACACGCTTCTTCCCGATCAGGAAGACGTTCTGCGCGCTGCCGGCTTCGTGCCCGTGACCGGGCCGATGACCGTCTGGGCGCGGTATGGCGGCGAGTTCAAGATGCGCGAGCTGCGCGAGGCCTTCCCGGCGATGCGCGCACGGGAATACGCTGTCCGCGACACGCTCATCAGGATCCGGGGCGCCAACCCGCTCTCGCCCAATCCTCCGACGCTTCCCGACGCGGAAGAGGGCGAGGAGCCGGAAGTCCATGAGGAGAAGGCTCCCGCCGCCCGCGTCAACGACTACCAGGTGGCGTACAAGCCTGCGAGCAAGCTCGGCGAACCCATCGCCGTCATTCCCAAGTTTCTTGCGGAGCCGACAGCGAAGGCGCTGGCGAAGTTCGAGGAGATCCACGGGTCGATCGACGAATTCGTCGCCGGAAAGCTCGATGTCACCCTCTATGAGCTTAAGAAGATGCTCGCCCCCGAGCAGATCGACGCTGTCGGTCTCGGAATCTGGGCCACGGAACGCGACCGCGACCTCATCATCGCCGACCAGACGGGCCTCGGTAAGGGCCGCATCCTCGCCTGCCTAGCGCTCGCCGCCATCAATGCCGGGAAGAACGTGATCTTCCTGACCGAGAAGGCGAACCTATTTTCCGACTTCTGGCGAGATATCAGCGATGTCGGAGCCGCCAAGAAGATCGGAAAGCCGTTCATCCTGAACTCGGGCACCAAGATCAAGGACGTGTCGTCGGTGAATGGCGACGTGCTTTTCGAATCCATGAAGGATTCCGAAACCGCGAAGGTCGTGAAGAGCCTCGAGCTTCCTCCAGGATGCAGGATGCTCGTCTCGACCTATTCGCAGTTCAACAAGCGCGGCTCGCCGAAGGCGAAGTTTCTCAAGGCCGTCGCCAGGGACGCCTATGGACTGAAGGACGAGGCGCACAACGCGGCCGGCGACGACTCAAACACGGCCGACATGCTGGACGAGGCGTTCGAGGACACGTGGGGCATGGTCCGCTCGTCGGCGACCTTCGCCACGAAGGTGCTGAACCTGCTGCGCTACAAGAAGGCGCTTCCTCCATCTCTCCGCACCAAGGAGGCGGCCGAACTCCTCGCCAATGCCGGGACAGCGGCCGCCGAGGTGCTCGCGGCCGCTCTGGCCGAGGACGGCATCCTCATCCGCCGCGAGCAGGATCTCTCCGGCATGGACATCAAGCTCGTCATCGATGAGAAGAATGTCGATCGCAACAGAACCTACCAGAACAGACTCGCACCGATCCTGCGCAAGATGGCTCGTCTTCAGCGCAATGTGGAATCGCTCATCGAGGCGAAGAACGAAGAGGCCGAGGAGGCGGGCGGAAAGGCTGCCAAGGAGAAGTGGTACACGTCGAACTTCGGCTCCCGCCTCTCGATCATCCGCAGGCAGTTCCTGACGGCCCTCAGCGTCGACCAGTGCGTCGAGCGCTGCGTCGAACTTCTCAGGCAGGACATCAAGCCCGTCATCGTCATCGAATCGACGATGGAGGCGATGATGCGCGAACTCGCCGGCGAGAAGACCTACGATGACGTCGAAGACGCCGCGGACATGCCTGAGAACGCAGTCCCGAAGGTGACCGACACACCGCCGGACTTCCCTGCGGCCCTCAACCTCATGCTCGACCGCATCATGCAGATGAGCGTCAAGCGCGGCAAGGATTCGGAGCCGGAGAAGGTTCCGGTCGAAGATCCGTACTTCCTCAGGGACGCACAGGCGATCCGGGACATGCTGGCGAACTTCCCGCCGCTTTCGCTGTCGCCGATCGACGACATCAAGGACCGGGTCGAGGCCATCGGGCGGGATCTCTTCGAGAAGGGCGAGATCTCCAAGGCGTGGCAGATGGGCGAGATATCGGCCAGAAACATGCGCGTGCGCGACGGCAAGTACGAAAGCATGCCCAAGGTCGACCGCAACGACACGATCGTTGCGTTCCAGAACGGAACCTACGACGGCGCCATCCTGACGGGGGCCGCATCGACGGGACTGTCTCTCCACGCTTCCGAAAAGGCTCTCGACCAGAGAGTCCGCTGCATGCTGGAGCTGCAGATCGCGAGGAACGTGCGCCAGCGCAGCCAGTTCTGGGGCCGCATCGACCGCCGTGGCCAGGTCGCCAAGCCGCTCTTCGAGGTGCTCGCAACTGGCCTGCTCGTGCAGACCCGCATTCTGATCATGGAGAACAACAAGATCAGGGGCATGTACGCCAACGTGACGGGCAACGCCGAGACCGGGAAGGCCATGGAGAACGTTCCCGACCTGATCAACAGCATCGGAAACACCGTCGCGCAGCGCATCCTCGAGGATCAGCCGCGGCTGGCGGAGGCGATGTCGATCGGCATGCGCGGCATCGACCAGGAAACAGCCGACCAGGAGCTGTACTACATCAACAAGCTTCTCGGCCGCTTCGATCTCATCGACGCCGACGAGGCGGACCGCGTCTTCGAACTCCTCCTCAAGGAATTCGCCGACGAGCTGGCGGCATACATGGCCAAGGGCCGCACCGTCCGCGGCGTGCGCGAACTCGACGGCACGTGGAAGGAAGTGTCACGCCGCCCGTACGAGGACGGCGACGAGCGTGACGGCGACGTGTTCGGACGTCCCGTCGACCTCGTGGTCATGGAAGGCACCTTCGAGCGCGACACGATGTCCGCGGAGAAGGTCTCCGGCATTCTGCGCGCATCCCGCAAGAGGCTATTCGAGGAGACAGGCAAGGCCGCAGGGCCGTTCTTCGAGAAGCATGTCGCAGACATCCGCAAGCGCCGCCGCTCAGTCCTCACGGCCTCTCTGGCAGGCCGCTACACGTCCGTCGACATGGCGCTGAAGGACAAGGAGCACAACGCTGTGAAGGCCGCCGACGAGCGGCTCGAGAAGCTGATGAAGGCTGCGAGCATGCTGCAGCCCGGCCTGAACATGTTCGTGCCCTCGGACGACGGCGACGGCGACCGTGTCGTCGCGACCATTCTTGACATCCGCGCCCCCGAGGATTCGGAACTGCACCACCCCGGACGCTGGACGGTCAGGTTCGCCGTCCCCGGCGAGTCCCATGCCAAGGAGATCTCGATCGCGACGCTCATGCGCGACAAGGCCTACGAGGTCGTCCCGTCGCGGTCATCCGAGGCGCTGACACCCGATCTTCGCGCCTTCGACAAGGCTCCCAGGGGCCTTGTGACCGAAAGGCGCGAGTTCCTCGCCGGCAACCTCGTGAAGGCCGTGACGATCGCGGCCGAGACCTCTTCCGGATCCATGGTGACGTACACCCGCCCCGACGGCACGGTGGAGCGCTCCGTGCTGGTCAACAAGCGCGGCAGGAGGGCGCTGCTGAATCGCGCCTCGAAGACGACCGACGTGGCCGATGCGCGGGCGATACTCGATGACGGGCGCAACCTGTTCTCCGACTTCAACAACCGCCTTGCAGGGGTGATCATCGAGCCGCAGTCGAAGGGGTATCTCCTCAGCATTCCGCTGCGCGGCAAGCGCTTCGAGGAGGCCGCGTTCAAGCCCTTCTGCCAGTCCTTCAGGGAGGACAGGAACATGCTTGCGGCGCGCGTTCCCGACGAGAACATCGAGGACCTCCTGAGGTTCGTGTTCTCGCAGGGGACCGCCCTCCACTACGAAGGCGTTCCCGTGGCCGCAAACACGGCGGCTCCGCCACAGCCCCGCTACGGCAGCGGCAGGAGCTTTGGCAAAGGATTCGCTGCAAGACGTTGACGCGAATCCTTGACTGCACGGCTCGGCACCGTCAGTCTTTTCTGACGTGATACGGAGTTCCTGCATTGACTGATTTCGCATACATCGCCGAGAAACCCTCGCTGGCAGAGGCGCTGGCCAAGGTTCTGGGCAAGATCAACGGCGCGACCCCGCAGAAGAGCAACGGCGTCTGGACGGTCGGCAAGGATGCCGTCACGTGGGTCCGCGGCCACTTCTTCGAGCTGTGGATGCCGCAGGACTACGACGTGCGCCAGAAGACCTGGCGGCGCGAGAACTATCCGTTCTATCCCGACAAGTGGAAGCGCAAGCCCCGCAAGGACGACAGGAACTGGATCCCGGAGCAGACCAGGATCATCAAGACCCTGATCTCCAGCGCGAAGAACATCGTCAACGTGGGCGACGCCGCGCGCGAAGGGCAGCTCCTCATCGACGAGGTGCTGGAGGAACTCGGCTTCGATCCTTTTGCGAGGAACGTCTGGCGGCTCTGGATCAAGGACATGACCGACGCGGGGCTCGAGGGAGCCATCCGCGGCAAGTTCCCGAACGCCGACAAGCGCAACCTCTTCCAGGCCGCCGTCATGCGCCAGAAGGCCGACTGGATCCACGGTCTGAACCTGACCGGCCTCTACACCGCGCTCGCCAAGGATGCCGGCGCGAACATGCTGATATCGGTCGGACGTGTCCAGACGCCGACACTGAAGCTGGTCGTCGACCGCGACCGCCTGATCGAGAACTTCAAGCCGACCAAGCACTTCCTGCCCTATGTGTCGTTCCGTCACGCGAACGGATCCTTCCAGGCGAACTGGATCATTCCGGCCGACCATCCGGGACTCGACCCCGAGGGCTACTTCATCGACAAGGCCGCCTGCAACGCGGTGATCGCCAAGGTCCAGGGCAAGACTGGCAAGGTCGAATCCTATGCGACCCAGACGAAGACGAAGGCTCCTCCCCTTGCCTACTCGCTGGCCACGCTCCAGAAGGACTGTTCGGCCAAGCTTGGCCTGACCGCCAGCGAGACGCTCGAGGTCGCGCAGTATCTCTACGACAACAAGCTGACCTCGTATCCGCGTTCGGAAAGCCAGCACCTTCCGACGGCCCTGCTGCGCGACGAGGCTCCGGCCATCATGACGGCGCTCGCCAGCACCCCTGGCATCGCCGACGTGGCGCGCGGCGCGGATCTGAAGATCAAGTCGAAGGTCTGGGACGACTCCAAGACGAAGGACCACTACGGCATCGTGCCGACGATGGAATTCAGCGCGACGATGCTGCAGCGGTGCTCGCCGACCCAGCGGGCGGTCTTCGAACTCATCGCCAAGGCCTTCATCGCCAACTTCTATCCCGACCAGGCATGGAACTCGCTTACCGCCGTCATCGGCGTCGAGGGCGAGCGCTTCAAGGCGACCGGCCGCCAGATGATCACCCAGGGCTGGCGCGTGGTCTACGGCGCCGTGGAGGAGGAAGAGGAGGAGGAGGATCCCGAGAAGGAAGCCGAACAGTCCGTTCCGAAGATGGCCAAGGGCGATCCCGTCAAGGCCGAGGGCGGTGGCGTTGCCGACAAGGAGACCAAGCCTCCGGCTCGATTCACCGACGGTACCTTGATCGACGCCATGACGAAGATCGACAAGTTCGTTCCTCCGTCGGAAGTCGAGGTCAAGAAGAGGCTGAAGGAGACGGATGGTCTCGGAACCTCCGCGACGCGCGACAAGATCATCGAAACGCTCCTCAAGCGCGTCTTCCTCTCCCGCCCATCCGACATCAAGGGCAAGGTCAAGGGCGGCAAGAAGGACAAGACCCAGCTCATCTCGACCGAGGCGGGACGCTCTCTCGTCGATCTTCTGCCCGGGCAGATCACCAGCCCCGGCCTGACGGCTCTCTGGGAGGGCCAGCTCAAGAAGATCGAGGAAGGCGAGGTCGCTCCCGAGACCTTCTACGAGCAGCTCATCCGTTCCGTCACCAAGAACGTGGAGCGCGCCAAGGAGCAGCCGATCAAGATTGCCGGAGCGACCATCGAGCCGCTTCCCGGCGACGGCGAGACCTGCCCCTCCTGCGGCAAGGGCAGGATGCGGACGCGCATGTTCCAGAAGGGCGACCAGAAGGGCAAGCGGTTCCTCTCGTGCGACGCCTACAAGAAGGACGATCCCAACTCCTGCCGTCATGCCGTATTTCCCGAATCCGGCCCCAAGAAAGAGGTCAAGCCCGCGGAAGGACATGGGAAGACCTGTCCGAAGTGCGGCAAGGGACAGCTCATGACGAGGAAGAGCAAGACCGGAACGGTCTTCCTCGGATGCAACAACTGGGTCAAGGACAATCCGAAGCTCTCGTGCGACTACGTCGAGTTCATCGAGGAGAAGATCAAGCCACTCGAAGGCGACGGCTCCACATGCACCGCCTGCGGGAAGGGGGTCATGCGCACGCGCAAGTTCTTCAGCGGCGATCAGAAGGGCGAGCGCTTCCTGTCATGTGACGGATACCGCAAGGAAGATCCGAATTCGTGCCGGAACGCGATATTCCCCAACGGCGGCTCGAAGAAGCCAGCCGGCAAGCCGGGCGGCGCTAGCAAGTTTCCGAGCAAGGGATCTTCGGGCGGCTCGTCGTCTTCCGGATCGCGCCGCACGTTCAAGAAGTGAATCCTTACAGTCAAGGATTCACATTCACAAAGCCGTTGACCATGCCTCAAGGCTGGCCGATCATTTTCGTACCAATTGGAGGATGCGATGAAATTCCGAACCCTACTGTTCCTCGCCTCGACGCTGCTGTCGGTTCCGGCGCTCGCCCAGGAAACGCCTTCTCCGGCGGCTTCTGTTCCGAGGCCGGATGAGATCAAGGCTCAGAACCCCCTGGCCGCCCGCGAGCAGGCCCTCGCCCCCGTGCTGAGCTGGATGCAGTCGCTTGGCATCAAGCTGACCTATCTCGGCGACGAGGGTGGCATCTCGGGATATCTTGCCGAGGATGCGACCGGGAAGATGCAGACCATCTACGTGTCTCCCGACCGCGAGCACGTCATCGCAGGCCTTCTCCTGAAGCGCGGCGGAGACAACATCACGGGCGTGCAGGTCGGCGAGATGCGCGAGCGCTTCGCCAAGGCCGCGGAGCAGTACGTTCCGAAGGACGGCGCCGCCCCCAAGGCCACGGGCACCGAGTCGACAACTCCGGCCACCAAGGCCGCCGGCGACAAGGACTCCGCAGAATCCGACCCTGAGCCTGCTGCTTCCGCGACCAAGCCGGAGCCTGCCGCCAAGGCCGAACCGTCCTCCGACAAGACTTCTCCGGCGAAGCCGGAGGAGAAGGCCGAAGCTGCATCCCCATCCGAACCTCAGACCGATGATGCGACGAAGTCGGCTCTCCAGTCGTCGGTTTCGGCGCTCTCCCTGCCGTCCGCATCCGGTCCGGTCGACGGAGCCGGGGGCAACCCGTCCGAGCTATGGATCAGCAAGATCGACCGTGAGAAGTTCCTGAAGGCCGCCAGCGAGGTTCCGTACTTCGAGGTCGGTTCGATGCAGGCACCGATCACGCTCTATGAGATTGCGGATCCACAGTGTCCGTACTGCCATGCCGCGTGGGACCATATCAAGCCGCTGGTCTTCGACAAGAAGGTGAAGCTCCGCGTCATTCTGATCGCGGCACTCAACGGCAGCGAGCCTAAGGTCCGCGACATTCTGGCAAGCGGCCTGCCCGCCCGCCGCTGGATCGACAGCGAAGCCGGAAAGAATCTGAAGCTCGAGGTTGACCCGAATTCGCAGCCTTACAAGGATTCGATTTCATTCCTCGACAAGAATATGGACTTCGCGCGTGAATTTGGCGTCGACAGAACTCCATTCCTTGGGTACGTAGGATTCGATGGTAAATTCTATTCGGCTCTCGGCCTCCCGTCCGACCTCGGATCCTTCCTGAGTGCGGCCGTGGCCCGATAGCCCCAACCGATGGCCCGATGACAAGTCCAACGCCTCCAGTCTCTGACGTTCTGCGCGGTATCGAAGGACTCGCCGCACGCTCCGGCGAGATGCTTGCCGAGGCGCTGAACCTCATCGAGCAGGCGGCGAACGCCGAGAATGCGGCGATGGAGACGGCGGTCGCCGCACTTGGCGAGAGCCATGCCCGAACCGTCGTGGATCTGGCGCGAATGCCTGTCGCCTCCGAGATCAACCGAGTGCTCCATGCCATCCGCTCCGCTGCCGATGCGATGCTTGCGGGAGCCTCCGCCCCCACCTCTTCCGAACTCCCGGTTCCCGTCGCCGCCCCACGGCAGGAACCTTCCGTACGCATGCCAGCGCCGCTCCAGCCGGACGCTTCCGGGCGGATCGACATGTTCGGGATATCGGTTCCTGCAAGCAGGTCCGAAGAGGCCGCCGAGGTCGTGGCGGCGGCGCGAACTGCGGTAGCCCAGAACCGGAAGGCCAACCCCTACGATCATTACCGGGGCAAGAATTCATGGTGCAAGTCGCTCTTCCTCGCCGCCTTCGCGCAGATATCTGCGGAAAGCTCCCATCGCCATCAGACCGAGGAGACGGCGGTTTCCCACGGCGACGGCGCCCCGCCGCCTGCCGAGGCCGTGGCCGCGCCTGAGCGGGATGTTCGTCCCGCCTTGCCGCAGAGGCCGTCCATCGCGGGTTCCGGCCCCCTGCGCGCCACCAGGCCGATTCCATCCGAGCAGGCCCCACCGCCCGCGCAGCCTCGGGTGGCATCACCATCGCCGTCGCCATCGCGGCTGCACGCCCAGGGCATCACCGCGCAGACCATCGAGGATCCCGTCATGTCCAGGGAACCTCCTCCGAAGACTTCCAAGACCCCTCCGCGTTCCTTCTTCAAACAACGTACAAGGTAGAAGTAGATGTCCAAGCCCAACCTTATTCTCATTCACGGCCTGAAGACTGCCGGCAAGAGCCTCCTCGCGGCGCCGCTTCTCGAGAAGCACGGGTACGAGCGGGTCAAGATGGCTGGCCCGCTGAAGAACATGGTCAGGTCGCTGCTCACGGATGCGGGCGTCCACGAATCCCTGATCGAGGAATATGTCGAGGGGGCGCTGAAGGAGCAGCCGATCCCCGAACTGTCGAAGAGCCGCGACATCTCGGCTCGTTCGCTGATGATGACGCTCGGAGACGAGTGGCGTAACTTGCATGGCAAGGACCTGTGGGTGAACATCGCCCGCGGCAAGATCCGCCAGCACCTCGAAGCCGGCCGCAGCGTCGTCGTGGACGACATCCGCTATCTGTTCGAGCTTGAAGGCTTCCTCGAATTCAATCCCTTCAAGCTGGTCATCTCGCGGCATGGAAAGCACTTCGAGCCTTGGGGCGAGGAGCGCCATCCGGGCGAGCGTCCGCTGGACATCGGCTATTTCGACTACCATTTCCGCAACGACGGCAACTCGGTTCTGGATCTTCACGCGGAGCTGGAGAAGGTTCTGGAGATCCGCCGGCATTACGTCACGATCCTCGGCGACCTGGCATACGAACGCGACGCCGACCTCCAGAAGCTTGCGGCCTGACGCACCTGATTGTTGACACCGCCTTGGTCATGTGGTTTCTGGACGCATGACCAAGGATTTAAGCAGAACTCTCAGTCTTGTTCTCCGGCATTCGCCCGAGACGATCGGCATCACCCTCGACGAGGCTGGATGGACTCCGATCGACAAGCTCATGTCCGCTCTCAGGAAGGCGGGCCACAAGGTCGACCGCGACTCGCTGCAGGCGGTCGTCGACACCAACGACAAGAAGCGCTTCACGATCTCCGACGACGGGCGGCTCATCCGGGCGGCCCAGGGGCATTCGGTCAAGGTTTCGCTCGGGCACGCTCCCTCGGTTCCGCCGGACGTGCTCTTCCACGGCACCGCCAGCGCCAGCCTCGACTCGATCTTCGCGACAGGGCTGGTCCCGCGCAGCCGCCAGCAGGTGCACCTGTCATCGAACGAGGATACCGCGCTCAAGGTAGGCGGTCGCCACGGCAAGGCTGTTGTGCTGAAGGTCGATTGCGCCGGCATGGCGAAGGACGGACACCTGTTTTATCAGGCTGACAACGGGGTGTGGCTCACCGACACGGTTCCGGCGACCTATCTGTCGTTCTGACTAGAGGGGCAGCTCGCACTGCAGCGCCGCTTCTTTCGCGGCCGCCTTCCCTGCCTTTGCCGCAGCCTTCTCAAGCTTGATCCGGTCGTTCGACCGCGATCTTTCGAGGGATGCTTCCATGGCGTCCTCAAGAGAGCAGAGTCCCTCTGCCGGTAGCAGGCTTTCCGTCTGGCCTTCGGGCTGGCTCTGGCTCTCGGAATTCCTCCGTGGCAGCGGCGTGCCATAGACAAGTGCGCCGCTCGTCCGGACGGCCGAAATGGAAATCAACGGGTTGTTGAGATCCGGGACACCCCTTTCGAGCTTCGCTTCCCATGCGCGGAATTGCTTTTCCAGCCCTTCGGGATGGATCACGTAGATCGCAACTAGCTGCCCGCGGCGATAGGCGGCCACGATGAATCCGACGGCTCTGTATCTGGCTATGGTCGACAGCTTCAGGTGATGGCTGGTCGTTATGCCGGGCTTCTTGTTGTCGAGATTGAGGGTCTTGAGTTCGTACTGAGCTCCGCGGGAATCGTACAGATCGTTGCCGCCTCGCCCTACCACGACTCCTAGGTTGAGCAGGAGCTTTACCGTCAGAACGCGGTGTCCGTTGTCCTGCGCCAGATCGAAAATGCCGTTCTTGTTGGCAATTTTCTCGAGATACTCGTTGAGCGCCCTGCTGGCGATGTCGGCCTTGTAGTGATCTGGGTGTGGATCGATCTCGACGCCGTTGATGACGGCTTTCCTGGTGTCCTTTGAATGAGACGCGATAAGGGCTAACACGTCCTTCGCGACATCGAATGCCGTCTCGTCCATTCCATGGAGGCAGGACACGATCTCGCAGATGGCAGCCGTCCTGTCGGTGACATGGCTGGCCAGTTCGCGATTCGATCCGCCGATTTGTGGAGGCGCGAGAAGCATTCGGGCTTTCAAGGATTCATTCAAGGCAAGGGTGATGTCTGAAGGATTCGCTTCTTACCAGTCCCATCGATCGGAACCGCCTTCGTCCTTCTTGCACTTGGCGCACATGCGGTTGTGGGCTCCCTCGGACCAGAAGATCTCCTGGCAGGTCATACAGGGGCGCTTCTTGCCAACCTTGCGGCTGTCGACGCCCTTCTGCGGCTCCTTCGCCGGCAGAGTGGTGCCGAAGTTCTTCCGGGTGACGCGAATCCTTTCGAACAGGGCCTTCTCGGTCCCGAAGTCCTCGAACTCCGTCAGCTTGGCCGCCACCGCGTCGATCGACCGACCGACGTCGTCGGCGATCTCGCAGATGAGAACCTTGCCGTCGCGGTCGGTGTTGTTTCGCAGCGAATCCTTTAGGTTGTCTACGTCCTCGGGCGTCCACTTCCTTCGGTGGCGCTCGTTTCCTTCGGTGCGGCGCGGCAGATTCTTGCGGCTCGCCATGGTCTGGACAGAAGAAGTAGACCTTTTCAGCTCGAGGGCGATCAGAACGATGCTCATCACCCGCGGCCACATGTCGAGGAGGGCCTGGATATGGCCATCCTCCCAATCACGCCGTCCGAAGTCGCCCATGTCCCTACCATTTCCAGATGATTATTGACTTGGTTCAATGTTCGGGGAGAATTGTTAGAGCCGTCAAGAAGAACTCAAAAGGCGAATCCTTGATAGTTCGCTTTTCAAAGGATTAGGGGCAGGGAATGAGTGGGAAAACAGCCGCACCGGCGGATCGAAAGGCGGCTGCGGCCGCAAAGAAGGCCAATGGCCGAACCGCGAAGGGGACATCCCCTCATGTGGAGGCCGCCGCCGGCACGGAGCTCGCAAGGAATGCGCTTTCCCGCCAGCGATACGAATTCGTCATGAAGGTCACGTCGGGCGTCGTCTGCCTCGCTATCCTTCTCTCCGTATTCATCGTCTACCTTGCCACCCGCCCGGTGGAGTATCGGTACTTCACCACCGACTCCCGCGGCGGCATCCGGGAGATCGTCGCGCTGAACCGCCCGATCCAGACCGACGAGGAAGTCCTTAACTGGACGACGATGGCCGTGACGAAGGCATACTCGATGTCCTTCGCCAACTACGGACAGCAGCTCAACGATCTGAAGGTGAACTTCAACGATGCCGGTTGGCGCGGCTACGAGCAGGCCCTGGAGCGCGCCGGGTTCCTGGATTCGCTCCTGAAGAACCAGTACGTGACCAGCTCGGTGCCGCGCAAGGCTCCGGTCGTCGTCGCCAAGGGCATCGTGAACGGGGTCTACGGCTGGCGTCTGCAGATCCCGATCATCGTCACCTTCACAAGCGCAAGCAACAGCAGTAGCCAAGAGATTAATGTTGAGGTTACAGTTGTTCGTAGGCCTGAATCCGAGAACCCGTCGGGACTCGGCATCGCGCAAATCCTTTCACAGTGAGGTCAGGGGAATGACTCGCATAACCCGTCTTGTTGCCGTCATGGCGCTGATTTCCGGCCTCGCGCCGCTTGAATCCTTTGCACAGGACGCGAATCCTTTGCTCCTCCCTCCGGCCAACTATCCGGCCACTGCTGGCAACGCCACTGCCGGCGGACAGATGGCCGTTGCGCCGGCGGCTCCTGCCGATCCCGACGCCGCTTTCAAGGAAGCGCTCAAGGGCGTCGTTCCGCTGACTGACGACCAGGTCAAGAAGCTGCGCATCGAGCTGGACAAGATCGACAAGGCGCAGGGGCAGCCCCTCACCGCCGTCAAGCCGTCGACCCGCTCCATCCAGGTGTCCCTCCGTTCGGGCGAATATCCGGCGGTGATCAACACCTCTCCGGGCTGGATCTCGACGATCACCTTCTCGGACGTCACTGGACAGCCGTGGCCGGTCCTGTCGGTCACCAACGGCAACCCCGACGCCTACAACATCCAGTCCTCCGGCCCCGAAGGCTCGACGAACATCATCACGATCAGCTCCAAGCAGGGATACGTCCCCTCGAACATCGCCGTGACGCTTGTCGGCGCGAAGGTTCCGATCCTGATGACGCTGCAGCCCACGGACAAGGGTCAGGTCGACTTCCGCGTCGACGCCCTGATGGATCAGCGCGGCCCGAATGCGGCGTATGACATCGTCTCCAACGAGACGCTCGCTCCGACCGACGATTCCATCATGCTGGCCTTCCTGGACGGCGTTCCGCCTTCGGGAGCGAAGCCTCTCAAGACGACGAGCCGCGACGTGCAGGCCTGGCGCTACAACGACCTGACCTACATCAGGACGGACAAGGCCCTGATGTCCCCGGCCCCCATCCGGAAGACCAGCAATGCCAGCCGCACCAACGTCTGGGTGATCAACGAGATCCCCGTCGTCATGTTCTCGGATCGCGACACCGGCCGCACCGAATACGTCAACATCAACCGCCGCTAAGCGAACCGGAGAATTTGTCATGGCAGGTTTTGGCAAGAGAGCCGTCGATAGCATCAAGGGCGGCAAGAAGATCCTCATCCCGGTTGGCCTGGCGGCCTTCATCGCGGTCGGCTACAGCTACTTGACCGCCGAGCCTCCGGCGGCGAACCCTTCGAGCGTGTCCAAGGGGCCGATGGGAGGCCAGCAGACGCTGCAGGGCGGCGAGACTCTCTCTCCGCAGTATGCGAGCGAACTCGGACGCGCGGACGAGCAGCGCATCGAGCAGGCACGCAACTCCGGGGGGTCGGCCATTCCGACGATCCGTCCCGGCACTCAGGAGCAGCTCAATCCCGTTCCGCTTCTCGACCCCGTGAAGGACGATACGCCCGTCATCGAAACCCCCAAGGTGGATGCCGCCCCGATCGTGCTCGATACGCCCCCGGCCGCACCGATCCCGATCGTGACTGCGCCCCCGGCTGTCATGGCGCAATCGAATCCTGCAAACGTCGAGAGCCTGAAGACCTACATGAGCTCGCTCCGCCGCGCCAATCCCGTGGCCGAGGTGACGACCTACGCCGACCCCGAGAACTTCGCGCCGAAGACCGCTGAGCAGACCGTTCCGGCGGCGGCCGCAGCGACGGACACCGCACAGGCGCAGTCGAAGATCAAGCTGCCTCTGGCGGGCAAGATCCTCTACGCGCAGATGGTCAGCCGCGCTGACTCCGATGCTCCCGGCCCTGTTCTGGCGAAGATCGTGCAGGGAGACTATGCCGGCGCGACGCTCATCGGATCCTTCCAGAAGGCCGAGAACGCCCTGGTCATCAGCTTCGACCGCATGACTGTCGAGAACACCCGCGACGGCGATGAGATCAACGAGACGGTCGCCATCGAGGCGATCGCCGTCAGCACGGACTACATCGGCACCGCCCTTGCGACGCATGTCGACAGGCACATGTTCCAGAAGATCGGCATCGGCTTCCTGGCGGGCTTTGCTGAAGGTTTCGGCGACGCGATCAGCCAGAAGGGCGAAACGACGATCAACGGTACGACAGGCACGGTGACCACCACGACGGGCGACCTCTCCACCAAGGAGGAGCTGTACGCGGCCGGCGGCAAGGCAGTGTCGAACACAGGTTCCATCCTGATGGACGAATTCGGGCGCCGTCCGACGACGGTTCGCGTCGAAAGCGGCACCCCCATCGGCGTACTTTTCCTCTAATCCACCGCGAGCAGAACAATGGCAGACATCGACAGCAAGAACAAAGATACGGTCGACGGCTTCGACTTCGACGGCATGGACTGGGGGAATGATAGCGACGACGCCGCGGCGGCTGTCGCGTCGTCCTCGAGCAAGTCCTCGCTAGGCGAAGACGACCCCTTCAACTCGGCGACCGATGACGACGGTTTCGGCGGCAGCGACAGCTTCTATTCGCTGGAGCAGATGCCCGACGCCGACGGACAGGATTCGTTCTCCGACCTGGGCGGCGACGACTTCGGTGACATCAAGACCGACGACGAACCCGTCTCGTATGACTTCGGTGGAGAGTCCGACGACCTTCCTGCAGGACGCGTCATCAGCGACGGGCCGTCGAGCTACGAAGAGGCTGAGGATCCGTTCAACAGCGCCTCCTCCTATTCGTCCGACCAGGATGACGAGGAAAGCATCGATCCGTTCGCCGCGCCCGTGGACGGGAGTGAGGGGGATGCGTCGGACGAACAAGCTGCGCCGGCCGACAAGCCGAAGTCCTCCAAGCTCGTGACATACGTGATGGCGGCCGCCGCAGCGGTCGTTGCCGTCGGTGGCATCGTATATGTCATGCCGTCGTTGCTCGGTGGCGGTTCGCCCGTCGAGGTTGCCCAGGTGCGGCCTGCCCAGGCCCCGGATTCGTTCCCGGCTTCGCTTCCGGGTCAGAACAAGGCCCAGCCCGAGATCGCGCCCGCCGAGATCGCCGTGGCCAATCCTCCGGCACTGGCCGTTCCGGCGACACCCGCGGCGGCCGACCCCGCAGGTCTGGCTCCGCCCGCCCTCTCGCTTCCGGATCTTCCCGAGGCCCAGCCCGTGAAGCCGGCCTTGACGCTGCCGCAGCCTACGGCAACGGCGGCTGCCGATCCTCAGCCTGTCGCGCCTGTGAAGGAGGATCCTTTCAAGGACCTGGTCGGCGGCAAGGAGCGCGGCGGAATCGACGCGATGAAGGACAAGGACCCCGTAGTGGCAGTGGCCGCTCCGGCCGTTTCCTCGGATGAAGTCGCCAAGCTCTCGGCCCGCCTCGACGCGCTCGAAGGCAAGGTGGACCGACTGGCGGACAGCTTCGACAACTTCGTCCAGTCACCTGTGAAGGAAGCTCCGAAGGCGGTTGCTCCGGCCGAGATCGCAGCCGCCAGCACGGGCGACGTGAACCCGCCGATGAAACCGCCAATCATCGAGGGAGTCTCCCTGAAGGGCGTTGCCGGCGACGTCGCCTGGATCAGCACGAAATCGGGCGTGGTCGAGGTCAAGGCCGGCGACGATGTTCCGAATGGCGGCAAGGTCGTTTCGTTCAGGAACTATCGTGGTGAGTGGATCGTCGTCACCACCGATGGCCTGATCGTAAGGCAGTAAGGAGCAGTTCGATGCAGAAGCCTCTGCGGCCCCTTCGCCTCAGCGTCAAGTGTCTGAACTGGCGCATGAACGACGCTGATGCGGCCGACGCCGACGCCGAGTTCAAGGGCAAGCGCAAGAGCGCTCTTGAACGCGACCAGCATTCCTGCCAGTTCTGCGGCTTCAAGTCGCTGCACTGGCAGGAAGTTCACCACGTCAACGACGATCATGCGGACAACCGTCTGGACAACCTGATCACGACCTGCCCCTTCTGCCACATGTGCCAGCACATAGGGCTGGCGGGATCCCACAAGGAAGCAGTTCTGATCTACCTGCCCCAGATATCGCAGGCCGATCTCCACCACATCGTGCGCACCGCGCTGATCGCCGAGCGCGCTCTCGACGTGATCCGCTCCGACCAGCGTTCGGCTCCGCCTCTCATCAGGCAGCACCGGGAGGCCGCCGACGTCGCCAAAGCGGTTCTTGCCGCCCTGCGGTCGAGAACCGATGGAGCCGAGAAGCGAATCCTTACGTCCGATCCGGCGGAAATCGCGAACGTCCTCAAGATGCTTCCCGATGACGCTTATGCGCGGCGGGACGACGCCCTTGCCGGGATCCGCCTCCTGCCGCTCGGAAAGCGGTCGAAGGGGCACGAGGACATCATGGTCAAGCACTTGGATTCGTGGATGGCTACGGGTGGGCCATATGCTCTCCTGAAGCCGAATGCCTGGCTTGGAGTCCTCAAGGCAGTCCTTGCAGGTTGACCAATTCCTTCGATTGTCGGTCTAATCATGGGACGGCATTCGTCCGGCAGATTTCAGGGAAGGTCACAGGTGCATGTCAGATAGGGGAGTGAAGAAGTTCGGGGTCGTGCTGTTCGACGACGACAAGGATCCGGCCGGCGGCTGGGCCTATGTCGAAGGTGAGCGGATGGCCCGGCGCATCACGTCGCCCGACGACTTGTCGACGGGCACTGTCTGGTGGACCAACGTCACCAGCGACTACTTCTTCTTCAAGACCGAACTCTACAAGCGCTCGTGGCTGCGTCACGACAAGTACCTCGTCGTGACGCACAAGGATGTCATGCGCGAGTGGAACTACGATCCGGCCATGACGGACCCGGCGATCATCTGTCAGGTCACGGCCAAGTTCTTCTCACGGATCATGGTGATCTCCTTCAAGATGATCAAGGACTCGCATCCGCGCATCACAATGGAGGACGCCTTCATCGGGCAGACGCTGCGCGAGGACCTCCGAGTCGTCCTTCCTGACGTCGAGTACCCGCGCTCCGAGGCGGCCTCGATCATGAAGGCAGACAAGGCCTTCGCCGAATTCACGCCGACGACGATGAAGTCGGTAAGGGATTCGACGTGGGTCATGGTCCGCAAGCCGCGCCTGCTCTACGCCCTCGAAATGCTCCAGACGCCTGCTCCGCTCGGCCCATGGGACTTCATGTCGCGCAGGGACATAAGCAGCGAGAACAAGGACCGGAACATGTTCATCCGCGAGTCCACGAGACCATGCATGGTCGAGATGGCCGTCGAGAACATGAATCCCGACATAGCCCCGGTCTACAGCTTCGGCGCCGCTGCGGACAAGAACAAGCGCATCTCCAGGACCTGGGTGACGCACAACGAATTCGTCGTGCTCAACAACATCGCCGAAGTCGACGTCAAGTCCGCGTGGGTCGGACGGGAGTATGGGAGCCTTCTCCAGGATCTTCCGGATTCAGTGCGCGAATTCCTGTTCGACAAGTTCAACGAGTTCTCCTGGTCGGCGGGCATCGTCGCAGAGACCCTTTGGCGCGCCTGCTGCCTCAAGGAGGGCCGGGCGAAGGCTGGCAAGCTGTCGGACGGTGAAGACCGCGCCGGCACGAGCTGGCAGGGTGCATGGATCAAGGGAGCCGACAAGCTCTCGATGTTCTCGTCCTCGATGGATCTGGTGAAGATGGGTTATTCGGTGTCTTCCTACGGCATCGGCTGGATACGCGCGTCGATCACCGAGGAGATGCGTGCGGACTTCATCAACGACGCGCTGGCGGCTGGCCTCATTCCCGCGATGACCGACATTCCGGAAGGCATGTTCGACATCAGCGACGATTTCAACTGGGGCGGCGACCAGAAGTCCAAGATGATGGCGCTGTTCCAGTCGGCAAAGAAGCGCGACATGCTGCTGAACCTCGATCGCGTGCCGACCATCCCGCCGGACAAGAAGAAGCCCTTCATCGCCGAGTTGCAGAAGCAGTATCTCAGGCAGGGGATCTGACCGGGCTGCCGCCGGGTTGCCGATTGCCTGCCTGGCCGTGATTATGGGGCGCAACGGAGGATGGCGATATGATCGAATTCAAACTCGTGGAGAAGACCAAGGTGGGTCGCGAGGAGTGCTACCACTATGAGTCGGAGGATGGGCAGAGGGCCGTCTTCCATGCGGACGCCGACGAGGCATGGAACTGGATCATCCTGGAAGGAGACCGATCCGTGGTGGAGAAGGTGATCGACCGTTGCTGCGAGCTCGGCTTCCGCCCTGATGAAATCGAAACCTTCGACATCGACCTTCCCCGTCCCGCCCGCGGCAGATGACCGACTCTAGGCCTCCCCGCTTCATCAATCTGCCTCAAGGCCTGACCGCCATCGCCTATGCGGACGAAAGCGGTGTCTGGGTGTTCGGCATCACGTCCGAAGACGGACGGGAGGTCGGGGCGGCGGTTCTGGTCGTGGAAGGGGCGTCGGGTCGTTTCGACGATGTGTGGGTAGCTCCTCACCTGCGCCGGAAGGGGATAGCGACGGCGCTGTACGACGGGGTGGAGGCGGCGGGCATTTCCCTGACCCCATCGGAGCCTCTCGACGAGGACGGCCTGCTGTTCTGGAATTCCCGCAAACCACAGACGAATGTTCCGTGAAACGCCGCCCGCGCAGGACTGTTCTCACCTGCCCGTCTTGGACTTAGCTCGTTCTTCTGCAGCCGGGCGGTGATATCGCCTCTCCCATCTGCGTCGTTGTCTTGTGCTGACTGCCGGGATAACGTGCGTGCCACAGAGACATGATTGGATATCGCACATGGCATTGAGCTCCCTTGTCGACTCGGTTTCAGAGACCCTGAGGTCGATGTTCCCCGAGCATGGAACGCTGGAAGATCTGCAAGCCGCATCGATCGCGGCCGTCGATGCCGCGCTCGGCGAATTCGACACGGCCGTCGGCTTCTTTGCAAAGTATCCGGAGGCGCTCGATGACCGGGCCTACGTCAGCGACGACCATCTCAGGACGCGCCCGACCGTCGGAGAGCGAATCGACCAACTGGCTACGCTGTCCATCATGAGTCGCCTTGTGCCTACCGAGCGCGATCTTCTGCTGAACTCCTTCTCCGGGGGGCTTCACGCTGCGGCGTGGGACTTTCTCGATGCCGCAGTGCGCTGCGTCGCCGGACAGAAGCTTGGGCTGCTCGACAGCGAGGATGTCAAGGACACCCGCCTTCTGTATGTGTGCGACGGCAAGGTCGGAAAGTATTTCCTGGTTCTGGCGCATTCGTTGAACGCCATGATGGAGGAATGTCTCAATCCCGAGGAAGCAGAGGTTTCCCCGTTGTGGTCACAAGACATCGCGACGCGCATGGGCGGCTTCGATAAGGCACGGGAAATGTTCGACATCACGAGCAAGTTCATCGAGCTTGGACGGACGGGGGACGCGCATTTCATCGCAGCCCTCGAGGGGGCTGCGATGTTCGAGCCTACGCGTTGTCTCGCCTGATCGCCTCGTATACTATCGAGCCATTGCCGAAGCATGAGCACTGATTGCGGACATGGCTGCCTTGTGCGGCCTTCCCGTCTTCGCGAGTTCCTTGAGATCGCCGAATTCATCGTCATATTTCGCGTCGTCGAGGAGGTTGCGCACCGATCCCGCGAGCGTGTAGGACGACACCCATCGTCCGTCCGCAAGCTGGGTGTCCCTGATCGATGGAAAGGCCCGCTGCGCCTCACTGAAGGCGTCGTTCACGCTGCTGCAGTTCAGGGCCTCGGTTCCCAGCAGCGACCTCAGCCGGCCGTCCGCCATTGCGTGGTGCGGCACCTCCCATATCCTGACCGAGCACCCCTTAGGGAGATCGAGCTCCGAGTGGTCGCGCAGCAGGCCCGATGCCGTGACCGGCCGGCCGTCAAGATCCTCCGCCCATGCCCTGATGAGCTTGCGATCGGATCCGAATGCCGTGGCCAGCGGATATCCGAAGTGAGTTGCGATTCCGATCGCGGCATTGAGGGAAGCCACGCCGGATCCATAATCCTCCTCGAACTCACCGCCAGCATCGCGAGGATGGACGTCCGTGAATTCGTCGGGCGGGGGCAGGATTCCGAATTCGCGGAGCACCCGCCTCGCGTCCCTGTCCGCCCATTCCAGCGTGGTGTCATACTGGTGCCCAAGCACCTGGTATGGGCCGAAGCCGATATAGCGTTGAAGCTCATCGGACGACTCGAGCATGTCAAAGCCGATCCTGTCGAAATGCATGTATTTTCGAAAGTGCCGCGCCGCCTTGCCGCGGGGGACGACCCCGGTGACGTCCCATACGCCGCCCTCGGGGTCCAAGCATGCGACATGCATCAGGCTGTGCAGGATTTCGTCGTCTCCGTTCCGGATGCTTGGCTCGCTCTTTTCATAGACGAGGAGAAGCGGCCAGCCCGTGTGCTTGTGGACGGCGCACGCGAAGTCGTGGCACGAGCCTTCCGTGTAGGTGGAAATGTCGCTTCTGGTCGCCTTCGATGGGATGAAGTTCATTCCGGTCTCCCTTGCCTTCCGTGGAGTATCCTGCGGCCCGCAGAAGGCAAGGGACAACGCGTCAGACCTCCTCGGAGATCTGGCTCACCCCGTCGATCGACTTCAGCGAGTTCTCTGCTGCCTGGTCGATGAGATACTTCCCCTCGAGCGCGATGTTGGTCTCCGCCTCGCCAATCTTGAGCGTGATGATCACCGGGACGGCATTCACGGACTCGTCGTCGCGCAGTCGGCCGACTGCGGCGTTGATGTCGGCGGCCTTTCTCTTGATGCCCTCCATCTTCGTCAGGAGACGAACCCGTTCGAGTTCCTGTTCCGGGATCTCGCCTTTCTCGAACTTCGCGATCGCTTCGCGCACCTTGTGGGCCTCCTCGGACGAGGGCATGACGCTTTCACGATCCACGATGATGCGGATGCGTCCCCGTTCCTCGGCCATCAGGGCTTCGGCGTCGTATGCATCGTCGCCGTAGATAGAGACGGAGCTGTTGTCACGGACAACGATCCTGCCGAGGATGACGACGGGCCGCCGGGCGATCGTCGCATTGCGAAGGGTGTTCTGAAGGTCGTCCAGCTTCTTCCTGTCTCCGGAGAACCACACGGTGAAGCTGTCGTTCTTTTCCGCGAAGTCGGCGACCAGATATGGATTGCCCTTCTTGCTGATGCCGGAGCGGTAGTTGTCGACGAGTCCTGCGAGACGCTTGTCGTTGAGTTCGGCCCGGCCATTCTCCTTCATCCACTGGATGAGCGAACCCTTCCGCTTGACCTTGATCTTGCGAAGCTTGGATTCGTACCGCTCCATCGGATGTTCCCCGAAGTAGAACCCGACGGCCTTGAACTCGCGGTCGACGCGGTTGCCCCATTCGGGGATGTCCGCGGTTTCCGCCGGAACGGCGATATCAAGCTCGCCACCGAACAAATCGCCCTGATTGACGTTCACTTTCCGACCGCCGCGGGACAGAAAGCTCAGAACGTTCGCAGCCGAGGCGCGGTTCTTCGATAGCAGGTCGAATGCGCCCGCTTCCGCCAGCTTCTCCAACTGCCCTTTGTTGAACTGGGTGCCTGCGCGCTTGTAGAAGTCCTCAAGCGATTTGAATGGTCCCTTCGACCGTGCTTCGAGCAGGATCGGCATGTCGGTGGACACGCCCTGGATCGCGGCCAGTCCGAAGCGCACGCCGAATTTCCCCGGCTGGTATTCCTCGGCCTTGAAGCGCGGACCAGAGCTGTTGATGTCGGGAAGAAGCATCGGGATGCCTCGGGCGTTCATGTCGTCCTTCACCTTCGCCATGCGCTTCGGGCCATCGGTGGCGCCGATTTCATAGGTCATCAGCGCTGCAAAGAACTCAGCCGGATAGTGGCACTTCAGGTAGGCGGTGTGATAGGAGACAAGCGAATACGCGGCGGCGTGGGACTTGTTGAATCCGTAGCCGGCAAACTTTGCAATGTGGTCGAAGAGATGGTCGGCGGCCTTCTTGACGCGCTGCTCATCGAACGGTTCCGATTCCTGTCCATTTGCCGCGGCCGCTTCCGCTGCTGCCTCCGCCTTCTTCTTTGCTTGTTTGACCGCTCCCGCAACGAAATCGACGCGCTGTTGGATCATTTCGGATTCGATCTTCTTGCCCATGGCGCGGCGGAGAAGGTCGGCCTTGCCGAGCGAGTAGCCGGCGACCTTCTGGGCCACGAGCATGACCTGCTCCTGATAGACCATGATGCCGTGCGTCTCCTCGAGGAAGAGCTTCGTCTCCGCCACAGGTTCCGGATAGATCGGCTCGGCCAGTCCATTCTTGCAGTCGACATAGTGGGGGATCATATCCATCGGCCCCGGTCGGTATAGCGAGGTCATGGCCACGAGATCCTCGAATCGGTCGGGTTTCAGGGCCTGTAGCCACTTCTTCATGCCGTCCGATTCAAACTGGAAGATGCCGTTGGTCTCACCGCGGGCAAGCATCGCATAGGTCTCCGCGTCATCGAGCGGCAGCAGATCGAGATTGATCTCCTTGCCCGTCATGTTCTTCACATGCTCGACGGCTTCGCGAAGGACGGACAGCGTCTTCAGTCCGAGAAAGTCGAACTTCACGGCCCCTGCAGGCTCGACGTCCTTCATGTTGAACTGCGACACGCCCATCTGCTTCTTGTCGTCCCACCCGATCGCGCAGATGCTGGTGAGAGGAACGCCCGTGATGAGCACGCCGGCCGCATGCGAGCCGTTACTGCGGAAGAGACCTTCGATCTTCATCGCATTTTCAATGAGGGTCACATACTTGCGGTCGGAATCGACCATCTCGCGGAACTGCGGCGAGTCCTTGTCCGCCATCGCATCCTTGAGAGGCTTCGGGTTGGCCTTGTCCATCGGGATGAGCTTGGTCAGGCGATCCATCTCGCCGAAGCCGTATTCGCCGAACTCGTCGGAGCGTGCGACGCGCCCGACATCCTTCAGGGCCGTCTTCGACTTGATCTCTCCGAAGGTCGCGATGAGCGCGACGTAGTCCGATCCGTACTTGTGGTGGACGTATTGAATGACCTCCTCGCGTCGGTCCTGGCAGAAGTCGATGTCGAAGTCCGGCATCGAGACGCGTTCCGGGTTGAGGAAACGTTCGAACAGGAGGCCGTGCGGGATTGGGTTGATGTTCGTGATCTGCAGCGCATACGCGACCAGAGAGCCCGCGCCCGAACCGCGTCCCGGCCCGACAGGAATGCCCTGCGCCTTCGCCCACTTGATGAAGTCGGAAACGATCAGGAAGTAGCCCGGGAACTTCATGCCCTCGATGATGCCGAGTTCGAACTCAAGCCTGTTCCAGTATGTCTCGTGCTGATCTTCGGGGATGAGCATGAGGCGCAGACGCTCTTTCAGTCCCTCGCGGGACTGGGCTTTGAGTTCCTCGGCTTCGGTGCGACCCGTTCCGGCGTCAAATGGAGGAAGAATGGGATTCCGGTATTCGACCTTGAACGAGCAGCGCCGTGCGATGTGGGCGGTATTGTCGATGGCGTGCGGGATGTCCTCGAAGAGCGCCTTCATCTCGTCGAGCGTGCGCAGGTAGAAGCGGCGGCCGCTCTTTGCAATGACGCCGTTGTCTCCGATCTTGACCGTGCCCTTCTCTTCGACGGCATGCAGGATCTCGAATGCATCGTTCCTGCTCTCGATGGAGTACCAGGCTTCGCTGGCGGCAACGAGCGGCACGTCCTGTGCATAGGCCATGTCGATGAGCTTCTCCTCGAGGGCGACCTCGTCGACATCCTCATCGCCGCAGCGGGCGACTTCGACGTAGAGGCGATCGCCAAGGAGCTGGTGGAGGTAGTCGAGCAGACCTTCGGCGTCCTCGACCCGGCCCTTCTCGAGGAAGCGCCAGAGGCAGCCGTCTCGGCCGCTGGTGAGCGCGATCACGCCTTCGAGATAGTCCTCGAAGACAGCCCTGTCGATGATGCCCTCGCCGCCCCTGGTCCCTTCATGCGGACGGTGGGCGGCAGACAGGATGGCGCAGATGTTTGCATACCCCTTGGCGTTCTGCGCAAGCAGGATGATGCTGCCCCTCAGCCCGTTGTCGTCCATTGCGAACCACAGCTTGGTGCCGATGATCGGCTGGATGCCCTTGTCCGCCGCTTCCTTGGAGAACTGGAACGCACCGTACATGTTGGCTTCGTCGACGAGCGCCATCGCCGGAATGGACAGCTTCACCGCGCGGGCGACCATGTCCTTGACCTTGCTGGCGCCCTTGGAGAGCGAATAGTCGGAATGGACATGAAGTTGAGCGAATGCTCCCGCTGGCAGCCCCCCGGTCGATCCGGATACAATGGATTCGTCGTGCTGAACTGTCTGCGTCAAGGATTCGCTCATCGGGTCTCTCGTGCTTGGCAAGGATTCGAAGAATATGCCGAGGTCTTGGCAAGGTCGATATCCTTTTAATCCTTGACACGCAAGGACTGATTTGGTCAACAGGATGGGCAAGGAGACACCCAATGGAAATTCTTCAAGGACTCGATGCCGATCAGGAGCTTGCCGCTCGCTCGTCATCAAATTCTTCTCTGATCACCGCCGGTGCCGGCACGGGTAAGACGAGAACCCTGACGGCCCGCATCGCCCACCTGATCGTCGAGCGCGGGATCCCGGCAGACCAGATCATGGCCGTGACGTTCACCAACCGCGCGGCCAACGAGCTGCGCGAGCGCATCGTGGCCAATCTGGGACACCTCGCGGCAGGACTGCGCCTTGGCACGTTCCATGGGCTGTCGAACCGCATCCTGCGCAGGCACGCCGAGTATGCACGCCTTCGCTCCGGGAACTTCGAGATCGTCGACGAGGATCAGTCCAGGGAGCTGATGACGGCAGCAGTCCGTGTTCCCGGCGCATTCGGGGTGTTCACTCCCGATCCGGCCCTGTCCGAGTCGGAGAACCTGACCATGTCCAGGGAGTTCGAATCCAATCTGCGTGGCTTTGCCGCCCGAGCGCTGCGCCAGGTCGCCCTCTGGAAGGCCTGGGGTCTCACCGACGAGGAGGCCGGGGATCCGGCAAGGGCGGCCCGCTCCGAGGACGAGGAGCGCCTCGCGGCGGCCTACTGCGCCTACCAGTACGAGCTTGAATCCCGCAACATGGTCGATTTCGGGGATCTCATCCTCAAGACGGTGTCCCTGCTGAAGAAGCATGACGACATCAGGCAGATCGAATCCGGACGGATCATGCACATGCTCGTCGACGAGGCTCAGGACGCCGACTATGCGCAGGTCGAGTGGGTGCGCCTGCTCACCTCCGTGCATGGCGGACTTACTGCGGTCGGCGACGAGGATCAGAACATCTACGGCTTCAAGGGCGGCTACCCCGGCGCCATGAAGGACATGACCGGATCCGGATCGGCCGAGTTCACGCTGCGGACGAACCGACGCTGCACCGAGGAGATCCTCAAGCCTGCGATAACGATCGTCGGCTACAACAGGCGGAAGGGAAAGAAGGAGCTGTTCTCCGGCCGCCATGGCGCACCCGTGCGTTCGACGGGCCATCCGACCGATGCCAACGAGGCCGCATGGGTGGCCTCGCGCGTGTCGGAGCTGGTCGAAGGCGGCGCTTGCCCGTCCGAGATCGCGATCCTCTTCAGGACAACCTTCGCAATGGCCGCCTTCGAGGAGGCTCTGGCCCGCAAGGGCGTCGCGGCGAAGGTCTGCAGCGGAACATCGCTTCTGGAGCGGGAGGAGGTGCGCGACGTGCTGGCGCTTCTGCGGCTTGCGCTCAATCCCTTCGATGACCTGTCCTTCGTGCGCGTCGCCAGCAAGCTCTCCAAGGGGCTGGGCACGGTCGCCACCGACGCCATCGTGGCGCTCGCCAAGGCGCGCGACATCCCTCTTCACGAAGCCTGCGGACTGGCCTGCGATCCCGTCTCGGGCATCGCCCTCAAGAAGCAGGGCCGGACCTCCGCGTCGAAGCTCGGATCCGCGCTCCAGATGATGGCGGAGGAAGGCCGCTGGGGCAGCCATCCCTTCGACATCATCTCGACGGCCCTGAGGGAGACTGCGTACTTCGATGCGCTCGCCGCAGCCGACGATTCCGCCGACCGCAAGGCGAATGTGGAGGCTCTCCAGCGTCTTGCCGAAGGCTTCCAGGATCCCGCGGCCTTCCTTCAGGAGATGTCGCTCCTGACCGACATCGAGGACATTTCGGAAGCCGACCTGAAGAAGGTTCGGCTCCTGACCATCCATGCGTCCAAGGGACTGGAATTCGACCACGTCTTCTGCCCGGCCTTCGATGACGGCGTCATGCCGAACCAGCGCGCGGTCGACGAGGGGCGGAGGGGTAAGCCCGGCGATCCATGGAACGGCCCTCAGGGAGGCGGACTGGAGGAGGAGCGCCGTCTCGCGCACGTGGCCTTCACCCGTGCCCGGCACACGCTCGACGTAAGCTTCCCATGGCAGCGCCGCAGCCGCATGCAGAAGTCTGCGAAGAAGTCCAAGTCGGGTGGCCCTTCGAGCTTCCTCGAGGAATGCGCCTTCACATGGCTGGAGATCGGCCCTGCGACGACCGCGGAGCTGGGGTTGAAGAAGACCTCGAAGAAGAGCCGGGCCGAGCGCCTCGGCTTTGACCGCGACTAGCGGCATGGCGGGGGTTCACAGCTTCAAGGCAGGCCCTCCCTCCGGTGGCCTGAGGATTGACCGGAAGTCGGACTGGGGAAACCCGTTCGTGATGGGGAGGGATGGCGACAGGGCGCAGGTCATCGCAAAGCACGAGCGGTGGCTTGCCGATCAGCATCACCTGCTGCGCCGCCTCGATGAACTTCGGGAACGGGATCTCGTCTGCTGGTGCCATCCCCTGCCCTGCCACGGAGATCTTCTCTTTCGGCTTGGGAACGCGACCCGCGACGAGCGCATCGCGTGGTGGCGCCGCATCTCCGCGACGCCGCGATGCTATTGAGCGACCTGTCCTTCACTTGGAATATGAACCATTCCCAGTTTCCAACCGGAAAACTGGCCCGATGGTCTACGGGTTAGCTGGCCTGATGACCACGCTGACAGAAGGCCTGGCCCCGCAGACCTTCTCGACCTTCTTGCGCACGATCAGGCGGTCGTCGGTGAACACGACGGTGTTCAGGGCATCGAGCACGGCCTTCTGCAGGTTGTCGCCGTCGCCATCGAGTCCCGATGTCGGCCAGAGGCTCTCGTCTCCGGCGAGAGTGAACACGAGATCCGCCTCGAGCGGAATGTCGAAGGGCTTCCGCCTTGTCTTCAGCATCATCGCCTGCGCCTCGCCTTTGAGAAGGTTCTCGTATTCGAGAGTGCGCTCAGGCGTATAGGTGTGGATCGCCCCCTTCGTCGCCATCGCCATGAAGGTGCCGAGGTTTCCGGCGGCCCCGATGAAAGCCTTCATCAGCACCTCCCGGTCAAGGGCCGATCGTGGGCGCTCCTTCGGTCTCGGGTCATATGGCAGGTCGACGCTCATGACGAAGGGTTCGGCTGCGTACGCCTGCCTTGCATGGCGGTTCCTGCCCTCTGACGCCGCAGCCGGGCCATCACCCTTCTTCGTCTTCGAGGCGCGCTTCTTCGCCACCTTGCCGTCCGGCTTGACGTTGAAGAGTTTCCTGGCCTGCGCTTCGGATATTCGCATGGATTCGTCTCCTATCTCAGTCCAGCAGTCTTGTGAGCCCCTCGGATGATTTCCTTGGAGGCGTCGGCGGTTCCGAAACTCAATCCCGGAACCGCCGCTGGCGGGCACTCAGCCTTCTCCCAGTCGAGTCCCGAGATTGCGGATGCGACAGCGGCGTGGCGCAGTTCGTCGACCGTCCGCGCCATCCTGACGGAGATGCCTGCCTCGACGATCTCACCCGCCACTGCCCGGCAGCGGGCCGACAGCCTGGTGTGGCGCTCCACCTTCGCCACCACACCTTCGGCCGCCCGCCGATAGGGGCGATCTTCCGAAATCGCCCAAGGCAGGAGGGAACACGAGGTCATGAGGACAGCGAGAAGAAGCAGACCGGCCGATCTGGGAACGAAAGGATTCATTGCGTTTGACATAGACGTCGGTTCCATGGATTTTGGATTCCCACCATCATCGGCGAATTTGAATCCATCATCACCAAGGATCCGCAATGTTGCAACACGAGCACGACCACCTCATGAGTTCAACCGCACTCCAGGGCGGCGAACGCATCGTCGTGCTCGATACCGAAACGACGGGCTTCTACGCGAACAAGGGCGACCGCATCGTCGAAATCGGCGCAGTCGAGTTCATCGGGAGCCGGGAGACGGGGAAGACGTACCACCAGTACATCAACCCCATGGGTCGCCGGGTCGATCCAGGAGCGCTGGAAGTCCACGGCCTCACCGACGACTTCCTGAAGGACAAGCCGTCGTTCAGGATGATCGTCCAGGGGTTCCTCGATTTCATCCGCGGGGCGAAACTCGTCATTCACAACGCCAAGTTCGACATGGGCTTCATCAATGCCGAGCTGGAGAAGCTCGGACTGCCTCCCCTGGAGAACGAGGTCATCGATTCGCTGGCCGTCGCCAGAAAGATCTATCCGGGGCAGAGGAACACGCTGGACGCGCTCTGCAGCCGACTGGGCGTGGACAATTCCGGCCGCGACCTCCATGGCGCTCTCATCGACTCCTTCCTTCTCGGTCATGTGTTCGTGAAGATGACGCGCCGCGACCAGCTCCAGCTAGGAGAGAGCCTCGGAGAAGACGAGGAGATGGCGGCCATCAACGCCCCGAAGGCGGTAATGCTTCCGAGAAAGCCCCGCCCCGCCCGGAATCCGCTTGCAGCAACCCCTGCTGAGGTGGCCGCTCACGAATCCTTCGTGCAGAAAAAGCTCAAGGATTCAGTCTGGGGAAAATTGCAGAATAATCTGTTGACAGCCTGAGTTCTTCCAGTCTTATATCCGTCTCAAGGATTCACCCACCACCCGCAAGGATTGGAGACGGAATGTCGCTTATCAACGACCACACCGACCGCCAGATCGAGGACTTCAGCGTCGGCAACCAGACCATGGCCGCCGCCGCCGCAGACTCGCTGCAGGCGATGGCGCAAAACAGGATCCGGCAGGCCGAACGCGTCGCTGGCGTGATCCATGGCCTCCGGGGCGAGATCATCGATCTGGAGACCGAGAACGCCGCGCTGAAGCGCCAGCTCGCCCAGCTCACATCCGAGAACGTCGCCCTCCTCAAATCCCGCCAGACGCTGAGCGAGAGCCATCGCCGCCTCAACATGTCCTTCGTCAGCCTGCTGAAGTCGGTCGAGGATCATTGCGGCGGCGCCGTCAGCGTCGACCAGCGCATCGAGGCGACCATTCAGGCGAAGGACGTGGCGCTCGAGACGGGCGACGAACTCGACGTGGTGTCAAACCGCATGGCGAGCTTCCTCAACCGCTTCGCCCTCGACCCATCCCTTTCCACAACCCCCAAGCATTCAATCTAAGGAGCAGTCATGCACAACAACCAGCTTGCAAACTCGGCCGTCGAGAAGCTACACCTCATCCTGAAGAAGCACGAATCCGACCGCAACGCGATGGTCGGCATGATGAAGAAGATCTACAGCTCGTATAACGCCCTCAAGGATGCGTTCTCCAAGCTGACGATCGAGCATACGCAGACCAAGAAGGATCTCGACCGCGCACAGAACGAGATCCGTCGTCTCGAGAAGACGAATAGCGAGCTTTCCAACGATGTGATGATGCTTTCGTCCGCCGTCTCGCTGCTCGACCAGACCGTCGGTCAGGGTGACGACATCCTCATCGACTCCATCCGCACCGTCGTCCGCGATTTCAAGCTCGATGACACGCCGTTGACCACCGCCGCATCCGCCACCATCGAACTGGCGCCTGCAGTCCAGGAAAAGGCTCCGGCCCTCGCGTTCGCATCCGCATCCGCAGGTTCCTATTCCGAGCCGGCCGCAGCGGCTTTTGAAATGCCGGAGCTCGTTTCCGACGAGGAGGCCGCCGCCGCCGAGTGCGACGACCTTCTCACGGGCGACGACATCAGCCAGATCGAGCATCTCATTTCGGAAAGCGTCAGCTTCGAACTGAACGGCGCCGCGAACTGAATCCTTCATTGAAGGATTTGAAGCAAGAAGGCCCTGGGGATCGCATCTCCAGGGCCTTCTTCGTTAGCGGGAGTCCAGCTCGCCCTTCCAGTAGATGTAGTCTGTCCAGGCCTCCAGCGGAGGTGCGTACCGACCCATCAGCCGGGCGTTTCTGGCCAGCTCGTAGGCCGTTGGCCTGTGGGGCATGCGGTGAGGATTCATGCCCGACTGCTTCACCGTCTTGTTGGCCTTCCTGACGTTGCACTCCTGGCAGGCGCAGACGATGTTCTCCCAGTCCGCGGGGCCACCAAGCGACCGCGGGTAGACGTGGTCGAATGTCAGATCCCGCAGCGATACTTCGTCACGGCAGTAGGCGCACTTGCCCATGTCGCGGTACCAGATGTTCTCGCGGTTGAACGGCGCGCTGTGGTTCGCCCTCGACACGTATCTGGCCGACACGACGACGCTGGGAAACTTGAACGCATTCAACGGGTTCACCGTCGGAATCCTCTCGTCGTACTCGGAGACGACATAGAGCTTCTTCTTCAGGATGCCGGGAATTGCGTCCTGCCACGACATCGTCGACAGCGGGAAGACGCTCATCGGCGAGAAGTCGGCGTTGAGGTGGAGAACGGGATATCTGCTTATGGTCGAAGTCGTCATCTTTTCGGCCCTACTGTTTTACGGTGAGGCCGGACGCTTCTTGCTCCTGTTCCCGTCCGGCCCTTCGGCTGCGGCACGGGAACAATCAGTTCACCCCCTGCCCGCCTGCGTCTTCGCGCTTTCGATGGCATACGCGCATACGACGTTCGTCCCTGCCAGTGGCAGGGATGTCGTATCGAGTAGCCAGTTCATTCGCGATTCCGCAAACACGGGAGTGATCCTGATTGGTGTGTCCTGATCCAGATAGATGCCCTATTTCCTGGAAGAACACAACCATATTGTTGGCAATTAGCGTCGGCCCGCCGGTTCGAAAGGCTGAGCGCCCTTGATCTGCGAATACTTCCCGGCCCGGATGGCGGCCCGGATCGGATCCTGCGGATCGGTCGGATGCGGCTCCAGCAGCTCCACCCTCGGGCCTCGTTCGGTCATGGTCTGGTGGATCACGCCGATGAGGCCGTCGGCGAGCTTGCCCTTGGCGCTTTCGCCAAGACTGGTCTCCGCCTTCTGCATCAGCGCCGTGACGGTGTCCGCGGCGCTGCTTGCGTGGATCGTCGTCATGACGAGCTGTCCCGACGCCAGAAGGAGGCTTCCCGCCGCCTCCGGCGAACGGATCTCGCCGAACATGAGGATGTTCGGATTGGAGCGCATGGCGATCTCGAGGGCGTCCGACCACGAGGTGTTGATGTCCACCGGGGTCTGGATTGCGAATCCCTTGCCCATGACCCCCATCATGCTCAGTTCCGGCGGATCCTCGATCGTGTAGACCAGTCCTCCGATCGTCTCCATGAAATAGTTGATGAGTCCCACTGTCGTGGTCGTCTTTCCGGCTCCTGTGGTGCCGCTGACGAGAACGAATCCTTTGCGCCGCCCCCACGACTTGATCTTTTCGAGAACCTTGTCGCTCAGATTAAGCGCGTCGACGTCGGGAAGATCGAGAGGCAGGCTGCGGATCGCGCTCCACACCTCGCCACGGTCGGCCTGGATGGTGACATAGCGAAGCCGTCGGCCGAGGTATTCGATGATTCCGTGTCTTGGGCGGCCATCGTTGTTGATGGTTGCCCTTACTTCATCGACGTACCAGTTGAATTCATGCGGGACACGGAAGTTTCCCGCGCCAAGGCGGGCTCCGAAAGGAGTCGTGATGTCGGGTCTGAATCGAGCAGGTGTCTCCTCGTCCAGCCTGATGTACAGGTCGGAGAATGGCAGGATCTTCGGGCTGGATTCTTCACCACTCATCGTGAATCCTTCGGGAGTTCGTGTTCGGCTATCGTTAAGCCTGACCCGACATTTCTCTCCCGCCAAGCGCCGGCGGAAACTTGCAATATTTTCGGGAAGGTGTATGAGGGTCCTTAAACGCAGAGGAGTTCTTGATGTCGCCAGCAATGACTGAAGCTGACAGGATCCGCGTCTCGGATGACTTGGTCGGTGTCACCACCGATCTCGTGGCCGCGATGCTCAAGTCCAAAATGGTCACCAAGGAGCGCCTTCCGGACTGTGTGAGAGACATCCACAGGGCGCTGATCGATATCTCCTTCGACAGTCTCTCGATCATCGGCAGTCTCGATGACACGCTCGATGAACCCGTTGCGGCCCCGGCCCCTTCGGAGAGACGACTTCCTTCACCGGAATCGATTTCGCAGGCCGTCAGCCAGCTTCTCGACAGGTCCTCGTCCACAGTGTTCGAGCCATCGGTCCCCTATCAGGTGAGAGTCCCCCAGACCTCGCCCCGCCCGGCAGCCAAGCCAGTCCCGGTCGAAGCCAAAACGGTTCCGGCAGAGCCGAAGACCAAGATCGAGCGAACAGAGGCAAAGTCCGCTTCGCCCAAGCCGATGCAGGCGGTTCTGCCGCTGGAGGAAGTTGCTCCTTCCGTCGCTCCACCAGCCGACAAGCCCTGGTCCGGCGAGGAGCGCCGCTCCCGTCCGATCAAGGCGAAGTCCAAGCAGGTTTTCGAGACAACGCTTCCTCCGCGCCTCTCCTCGATCGAAGAGGCCGTGACGCTGGACTACATCATCTGCCTTGAAGACGGCCGCAGGGTGAAGAACCTCGGCGAGCATCTGGCGAAGATCGGCATGACCGCCGATGCCTACCGCGAGAAATGGAAGCTCCCCGTGGAGTATCCGATGATGGCTCCGAATGCGATCATGAAGCGCGCCGACGTCTACGAGATAGACCTCGTCACCGGGAAGATCACCAGGAGCCGCTGACGCAGTTGTGACATTCGTCCTGTGGCTGGAACATCAGCCGCATAGCACGGAGAATGTCCATGAGCGTCGTACTCGAAAACGCGCGGGAAATCAGCGCAAGAATTCCGACAGGGATCAGCTTCGCCGAGAGAGCCAAGTGGCTGCTCGGCGAAGAATCAGTCGACCGCCCCCTCGTGCGCTTCCACTCGAACGGCGTCGCCTACTACGCAGCCAAGCTCGCCTCATTCATCGACATGGATCAGCAGAAGGTCGAGGACATCCGTTTCGGCTCCCTCCTTCACGACATCGGCAAGCTCGCTGTTCCCGATGAGATCCTCCGCTTTCCCGGGAAGCTTCCGGGAGCTGGAATGGCGCAGATGAAGAAGCATGCGGAAGCTGGCGGCATCCTCCTCGGCGACGGTGCGCCCGCGGCCGCCAGAAACATCACGCTCTATCACCACGAGCGCTACGACGGTCTCGGATACTTCGGGCTGCGCGGCGAGGACATCCCCCTTGAGGCGCGCATCGTGCAGATCGCCGACGTCCATGACGCTCTCATGGAGAAGCGCGACTACAAGCCGGGAATGAGCGAGGAGCAGGCACTCAGGCTCATGATCCAGAACCCGCCGGAGCGCGCCCAGTTCGGCCGGTTCAACTTCGATCCCTTCCTTCTCCGCCGCTTCGTGATGATGCGGCTCGTGGATATCGACTTCAATGCCGGACTTTCCGCGGAGGGGCGTGAGGAGCTAACCTCATACGCCAAGTCGCATCCGATGAACGACTTCGATGACAGGCTCGCCCATGGCTGGAAGATCGACGCGAACGGCAACCGCAGCTTCAAGTACATGGACGATAAGACGGGGAACGAAAAGACTGGCGAGATGCGCAACGCCCGAGGCGATCTCATCTTCGGTCCCGTCGGGCCGCGCGCCGAGCAGGTCGCAGGCATGAACCCGGAGCCGGAGGAAGCCTTCACATCGACCTTCCGGCGCTGATACCAATCGACTTCAAGACAGGACATTCTCATGACGCATCATACCGACACCTCTCATGCCGCTGACGAACTCGTGGCCCGTGCCGATGCCGGCCCGCATCGCCACTGGTCGCCCTTTGACCTCAAGCTGGAAGGCGCCCGCTTCCAGCGGCTGCACGAAATCGTATCTGCGACGGTCTTTGATTCCGGCGCGGCCTCAGAAGTCATTTCGCAGATCCTGGCCTTCGCGCGTGGGTATGGCGACGGCCAGGCTGACAGCTACCTTGCCGATGCCGCGGGCATCGAGGATGAGACGCTTGCCGAAATCAGGGAGGACGAGCTCTTCTCGAACTACGACGAGACGGAGTACTTCCAGTATGTCGCCCGGTCCAATCGGCTGCTGTCGGAGGCCGCTGCCACTGCTGATGCGAAGGCATTCGTCAGGGATCTGACCGTGGATGCCCTCGACGCCTTCTGTGCCGGGCGCGACTCCCGTATCGAGAGATCGAGACAGGCGCCGGCCGCACAGCCATGAACGACCAGGGTTGCAATCCATCCACGGCGGGCTCAGCATTTTTCCGCCATGGAAACTTCAGCCGCCCCTGTCAGAAAGATCCTGCACATCGATGCCGACGCGTTCTTCGCCAGCGTCGAGCAGCGCGATGACCCGTCGCTTCGCGGCAGGCCCGTTGCCGTCGGGGGCTCCCGCGAGCGCGGCGTGGTGGCGGCTGCGAGCTACGAGGCGAGGAAGTTCGGCGTCCGCTCGGCGATGTCGTCCATCACGGCCAAGAGAAGATGCCCGCAGCTTGTCTTCGTGCGCCCTCGGTTCGAGGCCTACCGTGCGGTCTCGCAGCAGATGCGCGACATCTTCCTCGATTACAGCGAACTGATGGAGCCACTGTCGCTGGACGAGGCCTATCTCGATGTCACGACGAACAGCCGGAACATGCCGATCGCGACCGAGATCGCCGAGGAGATCCGGGCCAGGATCCGCAAGGAGACCGATCTCACCGTTTCGGTCGGGGTGAGCTATTGCAAGTTCCTGGCCAAGATGGCCTCCGACGAGAACAAGCCGAACGGCCTTTTCGTCATCACCCCTAAGAACGGCCCGATCTACATGGAGCGGCTCGCCATCGAGAAGTTCCATGGCGTCGGCCCGGCCACGGCCGACAAGATGCGTTCGCTCGGCATCATGAATGGAGCGGACCTGAAACAGCGGTCGGAGGCATTCCTGCGTCAGCATTTCGGCAAGTCTGGGCCATACTTCTACAATCTCGCCAGAGGCATAGACGAGCGACCTGTGGTTCCTGACAGGATTCGCAAGTCAGTCGGATCCGAGATGACCTACGAAGTCGATCTCCATGATCCGGAGGATGCCGAGGCCGCGATCCTGAAGATCTGTGAAGAAACCTGGAAGAGGTGTGATCGGCTGGGCGCTCGGGGGCGGACGGCGACGGTCAAGATCAAGTATTCGACCTTCGAGCAGATAACCCGAAGCCGGTCGACCGATGGCTATATCGAGGATGCGGATACGCTGAAGGGCCTCGCCATCGATCTGGTTCGCCAGGTGCTGCCGTTCAAGGATGGGGTTCGCCTGCTTGGCGTGACGGTCTCGAATCTGCATGGCGAGGAAGAGGACAGCGCCGTCGATGACGGAGGGCAACTGTCCCTTCTGTGAGCATCAGGGCCTCGCGGCGATCTCGGATGCGATTTCCTGCACGATGTCCCGCGGCACCGAGAGACTGCGGTCGATATCCTTCAGCACCTTGCGGTCGTATTCGGCGATCATCTCCTTCACGGCATCGAGGCCCTGCTCCACGGCTGTCCTCAGATCGCGCATGGGAACCACTTCGTTCCCGGGATCGAGCGGGATTGCGAACTCCTCGCCTCCTGCCCGATAGAAGATGGCCTCGCTGAATCCTTCCTCTCCGGATGCGCCATAGCTCACCACATAGTTCAGCCCGGCAAGACGGCACGCTTCTCGGGTCTCGCCAAAGAGGCCGCCCGTATCGCTCTTCAGAAGAACCAGCATGCCGCCATCTTCCGTGGCGGCTTCGAGTGCCTCGATGATGTCCGAGGCATCAGCTCCGATGCCCCAGTCCCGTTCCGCGGCATCTGTCTCGGCTGCCTCGACCACATCGCGGAGAAGCGATGCATCGGTGCAGGTGCCCATGATCTCGATCACAACGTCATAGCTCATCTTCGTTTCCTTGCATCCTTTTTCTGGGGCCATTGGGCTTCCCAGCTCCGCAACGGTCAATGGCTCGTTAGCAGGATTCGTGCTCGCACTTCCGGTGGTCGGTCAATCCGTCATCCTTCCGGTTCTGCGAACGTCCTGAAAGCCCCTTGAGCGTCCACCGGAAGCTTTCCTAGGCGTTTAGCCGGGTGCCGCCAAGCTCGGCCACGGCCTCGGCCGCCAGCTTCAGTGTCTTCTCGACATCCGCCAGCGTGTTTCGCTCATAGGCCGCGACCAGCTCCCTGACGGCGTCGTAGCCCTTCTGCGAGGCGCGCTGGATGTCTTCGAACGGAACGCCTATCGTGACGCCGTTGACGAGGCCGGCCTCGAACTCCTTCTCCCAACCCGGTGTCCAGAAGTAGGCCGTGCTGTAGCCCTCGTCGCCCGAGATGCCTCTGGTATGGATGTAGGACAGTCCGGCATTGCGGCAGGCTGCGAGCACGTCATCGAAACTGCCGCACTCGTCCCTGACGAGCCTGAGCCATTCGCCGCTGTCGTCGGCCTCCAGCATCGCGTCAATGATCTCGTCGGATCGCATTCGTTCGTGCCAGTCGGTTGCAAGCCCGGCCCATTCTGCAGCATTCGCCAATTTTTCGAGCGCCTTAGCATCTTCTGCAGTTCCGAAGATCTCGACGACTCCGCACTCTTCCATGATCCGTCTCCCTGTCGTGACCATTCCATCCGACCCCTGCTGTGCGCAAACTTCAAGCCTGCCGCTGCCGGATCTTGTGACTTGCCAGTCTGCCGCGTGCAATTGACCGACACGCAGTCAACCAGCGCCAACAGCAGGAGGCCACCATGCTCGCAGTACATTGCCACACCGACCGCCGTGGTTCCATTTCCAAGACGTTCGACGGATCTGCATGGTTCGACCAGGCGTCGGTCGAAGACATCGTCGCCTTCCTCGACGGCGACCGCTGGCAGGGGAACCTCAGCTCCTCGTTCGCAGCCCTCGACTTCCTCGAGTTCTACAAGGACGACAGGCTGGCCGAAATCGACGCCCGGCTCACCAAGGATGCCGACCATGACATCAATGTTCTGTTCGACGTCGATGCCGAGCAGGGCATGGCGTGGTTCGAGGCCAACCGTCCCGACGTGTTCGAGGAACTGTCCCGCACCAGTCAGCGCGCCTATTCCTTCGCCTGATATGACTTCGGGCTGACGCTGCCTGGTGGTGGCGTCAGCGGCTCACGCGAGCATCGCGCCGATCAGGGCGGATGTCTCCGTGATGGCCTTGCCCCTTCGTGCTGCAGCCGCCTGCTCCGCGAGCGCCGCTCCCAGCCTCCGCCAGATCTCATCGCGCATGCGGAACGGCGTGACTGGCAGCAGCCACTCCCCTTCGGGCCCAAGACCCAGAGACGCTCTCCACGGCGCCGCCACGGCATCCTCCATGTCCATCACCCAGTGCGCGACCGACATCATCGCCTCGTCCGTCCATCTTTTCCGGAACGGCATTGCGAGCGCGAGGAATGCGAGGCCGAAGAAGGGAGCCTCCTCCTCGTCATCGAGGCGCGCGATCGCCCACGCGGTGAAATCGGCCGCCAGCTCCGGAATGGATCCGCCAAGCTCGATCGCGCTATCGGCGAGCGCCGCCATCGACGTGTTCTCTCCCCCGGTTCCCTCGTGAGGCTGTCTTGTATCGGCGACAAGGAGAGCGGCTGCAGAGAATGCCCGGCAGGCATGCTTCGACCGCCATATTGCCGGATCAACCTCTGAAGGCGTGTCCCAGCGCGTCAGCGCAAAGACTTCACGGGGAATCCAGTCGAGCGGCTCAGGGATTTCGTGAGTGCGGACGATCCGGCGTATGGCCTCGGCGTGCTGGGCCCGGTCGCTTCCATAGTCGGATCCTGCGATGTCATCGATTTCGGTCGGTCCTATTAGCTTGGACAATTCGTCCACTAGCGGGCGGTGGTCGACCGCGGCAATCACGGGGAAACGCATCTTCTGCGTCAAATCCTGCTCTTTAGATATGCGGACATGTCGAAATTGAATAGCGTCTCCGCGTGGACTAATGCGTGCTTGTCTTCGTATATGGTCCAACCACCCCCTCTGGCTGCGGCCAGAGATGAGGCGAGGCTGTCGTCGCGAAAGATCAGAAGGACAGGTTTGTATCCCAACTCGTGAAGGATCCGCCCGTTTTTTTGGAGCTTTTGGAGCGTGCCAGAATCCCCTGATCCAATGCGGTACTTGGCATCGATCGCCATCTCCCCGGCGATCATGTCGCATGGCTTCTGCTTGTCGCCAGGAAGGGGGAACACCGCCGTCTTGTCCGCTTCCGATAAAGCCGCTTTCAGCAGTTTTTCCCAAGCAAACCCCAGGTGCCTGCTCCAGTACTGCATGTTCCGCTTCTTGATCTCAGGAGTAATCTTGAAGACCCTCATCAAAAGGTCGTCGCGCTCCGGCTTTACGGTGAATTTCTTCTTTCGAAAGCGGTCTCGATAGTCAACGAGGATCCGATCGAGAGATTCAAGAAGATCTTGTTTGGGGGACATTCGGCCATGCGCTCTCGTCGTTTAGACAAGAATTATCGACCAGAAGCGAATCCTATGGAACCGCCGGCAGAGTCATGCGTCACTGCCGGGCCGACACGCCCCCGGCGAGATGATCGGTACCCATCCGGTCATCGCGCGGGTTAGGCCGCCTAGTCGGTTTCGTCATTCACCTCTATGGTCTGTGAAGCCACGGAGATTTCACATGTCGGACAATCCGCTGAACATCACGATAAAGGACACTATCCTCGCCGAATGGCACGAGCGTGACCGACACCATGTCGCGCTCTACATGAAGGTCGGCGAGAACGGATACGGCGACACCATCGTCCAATGGTGGGACGAAGCCTACGTGCAGGTGGTGGAGGACGGCTTCGTCGTTCCGCGCAGGCTCCATGCGAGCGTGTTCGAATATGCCGCAGACATGGGTCTGCTCAATCCCGCCAACAGGATCGTCCGCGAGCCGGTGCCGACCGGATGGGTGATCGTTCACGAAGATGACGGCGCGCTCATGACCTGGCGCAACGGTGGCCAGATGGTCTGGAGCTCGGAGGCCACCGATGATGACATCGAGCGCGGTGCCGTCGTGTTCCGCGACGAGACTTCCGCCGAGGAGTTCTTCAAGGAGGACGTCGAGGGAGAGGAGCTTGCCGACAACGAGGAATTCCTCGCGAAGCTCGCTTTTCACGAGGTGGAACTCGACGTTACCCCGGAAGGACACACGCAGCCGCGCCGCGTGTCGGCCGCGCGGCTCGCCGAGATCGGCGTTGACATCCGTTCTCCGGCCTCGGTGATCTGAGATCCGCGATGAGGGTGATCGAGAGAACCGGACGGGATCTGAATGAACTGGCGCATGCGGCGGCCTTCCAGGTGCGGCTGCGGAGCGCAGTGCGCTTCGTCAATGGCATCAACGATCATGCGGGCGATGTCATCGACCTCCTCGCGGTGCGCGATGGCGCGAAGTTCGATTTCGTGCTCAAGGACACGTCCGGCGCCGTCCTGGCGGTCATGCGTCCGATTGTCGACAAAGTCTCCGGCATCGTCGAGGGCATGCATTTGCAGATGACGGGGAGTGGCGGCTCGTCCGGCGAATTCGGCTTCTCCGCGGGCGAGCTGGCGGCCGCGGCGGACATGCTTGATCGCCGCCCAAGCATTCAAGCACTCCTGGCATAAGATAGTGGTTGCGCCGGGTCGCCCGGCAGCACTACGATTTCCATAGACGCGGCGTAAAGGCCATAAACGGTACTCCACACCTGTGAACGGGAGCCGTGCGGACGGCAGGCCTTGCAGGGGGCCTGTCCTTGGGACACGTAATGGTGGCTCTCGACCCCTGGTGCTAAGCGAGCGGCGCTACCGAGGACGCGTTGAAAATGACGGGTCGGCCTCGTTGAAGGGGCTGACCGTCAGCTTCCTGATCAACTCGGGATTCCACACGACAGCGACATACAGATAGCCATCCTCGCCCACGTAGCTGTCAAAACCTCTCTCCTCCAGCTTCCTGCGCACCTTCGGATCCTCGAGATAGGTCGATACGTCAGGGAAATCCGTGAAGTCCTCGCTGAAGACATCCGGAAGGCCAAGCTCCGCGGCTATCTCCATCAGATGGTTCTCCCGGCAGGGCGACACGGACAAAAGCTCCGCCTCGAGGACGAACCCCTCGCGTCCCGCGAAAAACTCCACGCCTTCGCGTTCGTGTGAGAAGAATGCCGGCCGATCCTCGTCGAAGACCATCTCCGAGGCCGACCTTCCATGAAACCAGACCCCCGCGACGGCTGGATGCGGATCAGGCGATACTTGCTGCGACATCATGGATTCCTGCTTGTGTCCTTTTGCGGGAGAATGTATCCGTCGGCTGGAATCGACAAGGGATTTCTGATGGACTCTGCCATAACCACTTCTGCATCCGGAACACGCGAACCCTCCGAGGCATACGATCTCGCTGCGGGGAGCTATGACAAGTGGCAGTGGCAGGAATTCTGGCGTCGTACCGAGACCCCCTTCTTCGATGACTGCGTCGAATCCCATGACTTCGCCCACCGCCGCCGCTTTCTCGATGCCGGTTGCGGGACGGGGTACTATCTCGACAGGTATGGCATTCTCTTCAGGGAGCAGGACGGGTTCGATCCGAGCACGGGGATGCTTGCTGTCGCTTCCAGGAGGTGTCCCGAGGCCCGTCTGGCGGTGGGCCGCGTCTCCTCCCTGCCCTACTCCACATCGATGTTCGATCTGATCGTGTGCGCGCGGGTTCTCTCACATGTGGCCGATCTCGTTCCGGTCATATCCGAACTTGTGCGGGTCACGGCTCCCGGCGGCGCGATCCTGCTCTCCAGCATCGACGCCAGCCATCCATACACCGCGACCCGGCTTCCAACCGGCGCGGGCGACGTCTTCGCCGAGACGTTCAAGCACGACCGCGGCACGGTTCTGGAGCTGCTCTCCGCAGCGGGGATGCGCATAGTGTCCACCACGCTCATCGAAGCCGATGGTCGACTGGTGCAGGACGGTGCCGCGTTCCCTCCAGTGTCGGCCCCGGTGACCGCGTGGGCTGTCATGGCGGTCCGCCCGAAGCCTCTGGCCTGAGGGAAGCCGACAGGGAGGCAGGCTGCCTCAGCGAGGCTTGCGGATGATGTCGTGGATGTTCTCGGCTCTGGGAGCTTCGAGACGGCGTGCTGCCTCGACCAGGATCTCTCTCAGATGGTCGGGGACTCCGTGCTCGCGCGAAACCGATGACAGCTTCGCGGCGAACTCCTCCTTGGTCAGATCGCCGAGAACATTCTCGTTCTCCAGAAGGTGGCAGTTCCCCGGCTGCCTTAGTATCCGATCGATGTATCGCCTCGCGACGAGCTTCACCACCGGAATTCCATACCGCAGGCTGGTGTCCGGCTCGACCGTGAGCGCAAAGCTGTATTCGCCCTTGGAGGGCATGTAGCCACGGAAGTACATGACATCCGGGAGGCTTGTATCACCGTTCAGCGCCTTCTCGGTGGTCAGGTCGATCCTGGCCCCGAGAATGTTCGGGCTGAGGCCCATGGCGGGCGCTGCCCGGTAGAAGCCGTTGGCGAAATGGTCCTCGATGTCGAGTGGCTGGTTGTACATGGCGCTCTCCCTGTCAGGCCGTCGCGGCCGGCGCTGCGTCGGGATCGTAGGCGTCCCAGACGGACTCGACTTCGTTCTGGTAGAGGATCGTGTTCTCTGTCGATGCGAGGTGGTCGATGACCGCCTTCGTCCGTGCGACCATGTCATCCTCTATCTCGTCGAAGGTCAGCTTGCCGACGAGATCACCCGTGGTGTCGTAGAAGCGGAAGTTGATGTAGCCGTTGACCTCGTTCCGCTCGACTGTGACGAGTTCAGAGGCCTCGAGGCACCCGATGTCGCTATGCAGATCCTCGAAGGACATGGATGGTGGAAATTCGTCTTCGTCGGTCATTGGCATCTCCTATTGATGGGGAGATGCTGAGCCATGGATCGGCAAGCGGCAAATGCTGTATGTGTGTCAATCATGGAGAAGAATGGTGCCGTCCGGGGGGATTGAACCCCCGACCTCACCCTTACCAAGGGTGTACTCTACCAACTGAGCTAGGACGGCATCTTCGTTTCTCTTCTCTGTCCGTCGGACTGTCGCCGACATCGCAGGAATATGATCGAAGGATTCGAAATGGTGGCGGAGGTGAGATTCGAACTCACGACTGACGAGTCTTATGAGGACCCCGCTCTGACCAACTGAGCTACAACGCCGTTTCTAAATTCGCCGTTCGGCGGAATTGGTGGCAGAACAGGCACTTGGTCGCAGCGGATGATCAATCCGTGCTCTTTGACCAGTACGCCGACTCCGACGAATGTTACCTAGGATACGTCAGGGTTCTGCCATTTTCTGGAATCTCCACATGCCAGGCTTCCGCGCGTTCGCACCGCGCTTAGGATATCCGCGCTGTGTGCGCCGACGTCCGGTTCAGGCCATGGTCTCACTGTGGAGATATTCTGGTGCGTGCAGAAGGACTTGAACCTTCGACCTCACGATTATCAGTCGTGTGCTCTGAACCAACTGAGCTATGCGCGCAATCTTTGAAATGGTGATGGTGCCTGGTGCAGGACTTGAACCTGCGACCTATCGCTTATCAAGCGATTGCTCTACCGCTGAGCTAACCGGGCGCCTAGGAGGTTCCGGATCTGATCCGGGAAGGATTGGTGGGTCCTGCAGGGTTCGAACCTGCGACCTTCGGCATGTCATACCGACGCTCTCCCAACTGAGCTAAGGACCCGATCTGCAATGGAAATAAGGGGGGCGAGGCCTCGCCAGTCAGGGTGCCAGTACATCCGTGGTCACGTCTGCGGCGAAGCCTCTGCATGCTGTACCAATGGTTTCGCATGCGATCTGCAGGGAGAGTCTTCACTCGACCCCCGCAAAAACTTTTCTCTCTGAAGAGAACTATGGAGTTATGAACGAACTCCGTGCCCTTGTCAACAGGATTCGAAAACAAATCCTTTGACGAAGCATGGTGGAGCCAAGGAGAGTTGAACTCCTGACCTACGCAGTGCGATTGCGTCGCTCTCCCGACTGAGCTATGACCCCGTATTCCTACCCGCCGCGACGAAGCGCGCATGGCTGAAGATGGTGATGAGGGAAGGATTCGAACCTCCGACACGACGCTCCTGCGCCTGCTCTACCGCGGGGGGCTTCACCGGGCCCTGGTTCTTCGTCCCCCTCTGAGCTACCTGCATCATCGGCCGCGGATCGCGGCGGAAACTGGTGGAGTTAAGCGGGTTCGAACCGCTGACCTATTCCATGCCATGGAATCGCTCTCCCAACTGAGCTATAACCCCGTGATCGTGAATGCTTTGGAAGGCCGGGAGGCTATTCCCAGACCGGGGGCGGTGATCTGCCGCTTGTCCCCAGACCCCCTATGGCGAGACCGCGCCCGTGCACTGGCGTTCTGGCCGTCCCTCAGGGCCTTCCTGTCCGCGGGGCGGATCGCTTTCGCATCGCCGCCCTGCAAGGAGTGAAACCGTATGGATCATGATTGTCTGGAACATGGTTCCGGGCAATGACGTCTGCTTGTAAACCGGACGGGACTCGAACCCGCAATCTACCCCGAAGGGTGGCTTTCTCCGATTAAGCTACCGGACAGACTTCACGTGCGCCGAACCGACTTCCGCGCGCTGGAAGCGATCCGGACCTGTGATCCGTACTGCGATGCGCGGCCACAGGAGGTACGTGGCCGACATCGGGCTGTGCTTGACTTCCGACATGCTCGTCTCCTTTCGTGGCTGGTGTTGTCGGTTGGCATTCGCCCGTCGCCTTCGCGGCGGGTGTTCGTTGTCGGGATCTAAGGCGGGGCCGGATATCCCAAGTGGTTGCGGAGGATGGAATCGAACCATCGGCCTTCAGATCATGACTCTGACAAGCTACCACTGCTCTACCCCGCATATGCGCACCGAGAGGAGCTGCCGCTGGCGGCGCTCTCTTCGATCGGCGACTGAATCTGAATGAAACTGGAGCAACGGGCGGGATCAAGGATCCGAGGCCACCACAGCCCTTTTTTCGCACCCTCCCACCTCTGCGCGCTTGGGGTCTCGCTGGCTTGGTTGGAGCCTGGATCGCCCGGCGGAAGGTCCTCGCGGAGCCTTCGGGTGAACGCTGATTATCAGCTTCCGTTGCATGTGTCGGACGTGTCGCTCACAAGCGCCTGCGTCCAGATTGGTTGCGGAGGTCCGATTTGAACGGACGGCCTCTTGGTTATGAGCCAAGCGAGCTACCGGGCTGCTCCACTCCGCGTTAACTGGTGGACGTTACTCCCAACGTCCGAAGTCTGGCGGCACGCCGCCGTGGAAACCAAGGCATCCTCTTGCGAGGAGGACATCCGCTGGCGATCACCGGGTGTTACTGGCACCCTCACGCCTGGCAGTTGCCTACAGTTTTTCTCGAAATCCGGAAAGATTCGGAATCGCCCGACGTAGACCGCCGAACTGCACGCCACGAGGGGCGTATTGGTTGGAACTCAGGAGCCGGACGCCTTCGCGGCATCGTCGTCCGGCCGCTGCGCGGTGTCGCGCTGCACGCTTCGGACGAGAGCCTCGAGAAGGCGAGGATCGCCTGCCTCTACATCTCCGTCATAGTCATCTTCCATGATCTTGCGCTTCAGGGTTTCCCTGTCGATGAGCAACTTCATGGATGAATCCTTGTGCATGACTAAGTCATTGAAAAGTGGAGCGGGCGATGGGGTTCGAACCCACGACATTCTGCTTGGAAGGCAGAAGCTCTACCACTGAGCTACACCCGCATTATGGATCGGCCCCGCCCTTCAACATGGAGGCAACCCGTTTGCGTGCCTTGGTCCATGCTGATCCGCCGTATCCATGGAGTCACAATCCGAAGACTGCGCCTCCCCCTGCCTCACGCCGTTTCCCCGGCCAGACATCTGGCGTTCCGGGAAAGACCGCCAGCAAGTAACTCGAAGCATTCAGCGCTGCTATCGCCTCGCCGTCTGCCTGAAATTATGTTTACGCAGGATCGAATCCTTCGTCAACACCCTTCTCAACAGAAATGCATCCTTCCGACGGATCATCCCTGCGCCGACGCACCTCGCGTCGAGTCTCCGAAGTCCAGCGGGGTCTCCAGTCCGGCGTCGACCGCCCTGTAGAGCGCCTCGACTTCCGAGCATGCTGCCCCGAAGAACTTCTCCAGCACCACCGTTTCGGCGCTGAATGTGTCGGCGAAAGCTCGCACTGGAGCTTTCAGTCCGCCGTCTGCAGGCATTCTGCGGATGTCGAACTTCACGTCCAACAGACCGTCGGCTTCCATCGCTGCAAAGCGATCCCTTAGATACTGAGACATGATGCGCCATCCTTTTGTTTGCGCTGCTGAAACTGGAGCGGGCGAAGGGGTTCGAACCCTCGACCCCAACCTTGGCAAGGTTGTGCTCTACCACTGAGCTACACCCGCATCCGTGGCTTTGACGCTGCCTTGCGCCAGGATTTGCGAACCCTGGAAAACGTGGTGCTTCGTGAGAGGATTGAACTCCCGACATTCGCCATGTGAAGGCGCTGCTCTCCCGCTGAGCTAACGAAGCATGTCCGTGAAAATTGCGTTCCCTGCCGCGAAATCCTTCCGCAGGGGTTCGGAAACACTCCGAAGCGGTGGAGGCTTGCGCCTCTGAAATGGCTCCCAAGGCAGGACTCGAACCTGCGACCATCCGATTAACAGTCGGACGCTCTACCAACTGAGCTACTTGGAAACACCGGCTTGCGCCGTATGCCTTGGCCTGGTGGAGATGAAAGGATTCGAACCTTCGACATCCTGCTTGCAAAGCAGGCGCTCTCCCAACTGAGCTACACCCCCATTGGCCAGAAACTCTGTTTCGAGATCGTTCCCGCGGGGTGCCTTCCATCCTCCCGTATAAGGAAAAAGGTGGCAGCCCCGCGATCTCGATCTCGGGCATGTCCGGGAAGACACGCCCGCTGCCCGCCGCTTCCGGCGCGCTCCGGCTTCAGGATCTCTCCCTACTCCCCGAGCGCAGCTTCGTCGGCCGCGGGCCTCTTCGATCATATACCTACGATGTCAAACAACAGTCCCGAAGGACGCTGGCGGTTTGTCGCCGCCGATGATTTGAAGATAGCGAGCCCGGTTTCGGCCGTCAATAGAAAAAATGCAAAAAAGATAATTTTTTCAATGACTTAGGAGACTAGACAAGCGTCATCGCCCGCCCGTTTTCGGGGCGGCCGGCAAAGCTTCTTCGATGAGGTTCCCGGTGCCCGCAGGCACCATCGCGTTACCGTCGTCGTCCATTTCGTTCTCTGTTCCCGGGCACGAAAAAAGCCCCCTCTGTTTCCAGAGGGGGCTTCGGTCTTTCCGATCGCCTGGGAGTCTAGTTCCTTTCGGTTAGCCTCCATCACCCTCCGTCGCAAGCACGGCTACGCCCCCCGCCATAATGGCGGTGGCGTTTGCATTGCCGACGTTTGCGACGAAGCGAGACATTTGAATTTCAAGACTCCAGTTCAATTTCACCACAGAAGATGGCGCATGCCGGCGGGAATGTCAACTCTTGTCGCTTGAATCCTTCTTATGCGATTCATCACCGCCACTGATGAATGCGCGTCGTTCGTTGACAGGTTCTGCTGTCAGCGGCAGTCTTGCGCTACGACAACACAGGGTCACCGATGATCTCCGCTACCGCCTTCGCCTCGGCAATCGTCATTCTTCTCGCCGTTCCCGGCCCGACGAATTCTCTCCTGTTTCTTTCCGGCGCCGAGCGCGGCTTCCGTCCTTCGTTGAAGCTTCTGCTCGGCGAGGCGGCTGGCTACCTTTCCGTCATCATTCCCCTGGTAACCGCAGCGGCTCCCTTCTTCGATAGCCACCCCGTGGCTGCAGCGGCGCTGAAGCTGGCGGCGGCGGCCTGGATCGCCGTTCTCGCCCTCAAGCTCTGGCGGCGGCGGCCATCCGACCCCGGCACATCACCGGTGACTGTAATGGGCATCTACATCACCACGCTGCTCAATCCGAAGGCGTGCGTCATCGGCCTCACGATCATGCCCGCGGGCTCGCTGTCCGATATCCTTCCATGGATTGCCTTCTTCCTCCTCATGCTGGCAACCATTGCCGCCTGCTGGATCGGGGCTGGTGCGCTCGCGGTCCAGGTGGGCGCGTCGCGGTTCGACCCGACCCGTGTGCTTTCCCGCATCGCTGCAACACTTCTTCTTGGCTTCTCGGTTCTGATGACGACATCCGGGGTCACCGCGCTGATCACGGCCTAACGAAGAATGGTGACAGAGGCATCGGCCGACCACATCATGGATCAAGACAGCCCAGATCCAGGAGTCGACATGGACGCCAAGACGCTGAAGAACTCTTCCATCCTGTCCAACGAAGGTGCAGCGGAACTCTATGCCGCCTTCAGGAGGCGGGTCGCCGAGAAGGCCGATGCGGTCAAGGCGGTCGTCGACGCCTTCTCCCGGCAGGATCCGGAAGCCTTCATGTCTTCATCCTCTCCCGAAATCGGCGACGGGGCCTTCGACACGGCCCTGAGTGAGGCGCACAAGCGCGGAGAGATCGGCTCCGATCTCTACAATGGCTTGATGTACAGCCTTCTTGAGGCGGCTTCCTACTCGTCCGAGTACGATGCCGACGGACACTCGTTCACTGTAACCGAGCTGTTTGCCTTGCCGGTCACGGGAACGATCGAGGAGATACTCGAGGTCACGGGGTCATTCGAGGGGCTCTCCCGCATCGCCGCAGCTTTCTCAAAGACCGGATATGTGGCGGAGGGTGTTCAGGTCATCCTGTCTCCAACGACGATCGATCCGATGTCGGCGACCAGGCTTTCCAGCGCCATCGCCCGCGAACTGGCCGAGACGTTCGTCCCCCACTTCGAGCACGGCTATTCTTCGGAAGACGCCGAAGATCTGTTCGAGTGCGTGCAGCCTGCCTTCGAATATCTGGGCGATGCCGAGCGTGATCACCTTTCCGAGCAGGGCCGGGTGACGCGCCTCGTCATCGGAGCCACCAGGCGGATTCATTCGACGCGCTATCCGACACAGGCCGACGCGTTCATCGCCAACTTCATCGACGAGAACGATTCGGAGCGGCTGCAGGAAGTGGCGGATGCGTTTCTCGATCGCCTGAATTCGGATGCTCCCGGATCCATCACCTACAACTGGCCGCTACCGATCACCCGCGCCGCCGCCTTCTCTGCAGTCTCGGCCGTGGTCGAGGGGTTGAACGACGAAGCCCTGGCGCTCGGCATCCGCCGTCCGGATTTCCTGATGGAGGAGATGTCGATCTCGCGGCACGGCGACCACACGGCGGTCGAGGGCATTCTCTCGGGTCGCGTTCTTGGCCCCGTCATCGTTCCCGACGCGCTTCTGCAGAGGGATCGCCTGTGGTTCCGCAACAGCCTGTCGAGGCTGTGCGATGAAATTCACGAACGCGACCACATGATCATGCCGCAACGGCGGCTGAACTGAACCTGACTGTCTTCCAGTCGTCGTAGTGGGCAGCCACGTGCCCTGTCAGGATCGCGAGGCGGAGACGCTTCGCGACGGCATGCTCATCGAGTCCGATGGCTTCGGAGATGCCAGCGGCCGTCAAAGGCTCCGCTTCGCCCGCCAGAAGCGCGGCCAGATCGGCGACGGCGGGCCTATCCGACTGCTCGCCGCTTCTCCAATCCATCTGCTCGGACGCATCAAGCAGCATGCAGCGGAGCGAAATGAAACGCTCCGCGACGCCGGGGAACATTTTCTTGAAGCTGGCCGCTATTGTCTTCATCACCTGAGCCCATTCGAACAGAGCATATGACGGCGCGCGGTCGGCGATCAGCACGACGACCAGTGACCGGAATGCCTTGTGCAGCAGTTCGGCCTCATCGAGACGCAGCATGCCTGCGACCGCGCAGATGCTTTTCCCCTGATGCGGCGTAAGAAGACCGCAGGCGAGAAGCGGGAGCTTTTCACGCCACCCTCCGAGCCTTCCGTCTGCCGCCTCAGCTTCGACCACGGGCGGCTCCGTTAGTAGTTGAACACACGAGGTACGGAAAGCTGGAGCTCGTGATCCTTTGAAAGATCATATACCTCCATGATCCGCTGCATTTCCTTGCCGTTGTACTTGTCGGCAACTTCCCTGACATTCTCTCCCGGCATCACGTAGACGGGATAGTCCTCGTGATCCCATCCGTCGACGACCACGATCATGTGCGTCGCGCTCTGTTCGGCGCCTCGGTTCAGCCATTCCCTCAGGTCGGATTGCTGTGCTGCAAACATGTATCACCTCCGTTTTCCCCAATCTAGCAAGCTGGTTCCGCTTTGCACCAGCCCTTGATCGGAGAAGAACTCATGCCGCCAATGCCCGGCGGTGCAATTCGAGCATGTAGTCGCGCACGTCCTGCGGCGACCTCTCGCGCTCCAGCTTGTCCATGATTTCCTCGAGGATGATCGAACCGTCGTCGGACTGTCCCATCTCCATTGCGGAATCCGCGGTGAGCATGGTCACGAAGGCGCTGTCGGCAGGTTCCAGCGCATCGTCGGCCTCCTTGGCCTTTGCGGCCTTGGCCTCACCCGGGGAGATTGAATGGATGAGCTGGCCGGTGAGGTCGAAGATCGCCCGCTCGTGCGGGATCGCCACCTTTTCAAGCTTTCCTTCCGCCGTGAGGACGAAGGCCGCGGGGTCATGCTCGATCGCATCCATGAACTGGCGCGTGATGTTTCCGGGGTTGAAGACGACTGTCTCCCCGACTTTCTTCGTCTTCTTCCGAAGATGCATGTGGCCGTTGACGACCAGCTTGCATCCCTTGATCTCGGGCGGGGGAACGGATCCCGGATAGGCGTCCTCGAAAGCGAGATCGTGGTGCGTCAGCCAGACAATCATGTCCACTCCGGCGAAGAAGTGGCGCGCGTCTGTCGGAAAATCCTGCCCGTATGGCGTTGCACCGATGCCCCATGTCTTGCCACCGACCTTCAGCGTAGCGAGAGCACCCGCGTAGGCGTTCAGCTTCAACGCTCCGGCTTCGGCGAGATAGGACAGCGAGTCCCCATCCGTAAGGACGGCATTCTTGATGTCGTGGTTGCCGACGTTCGCCAGCGGCGTTGTCCAGGACGAGCGAAGTGTCCGGAGCAGTTTCGTCTTCAGGGCCTCGTCCGGTTCGTACGGCGTGTCGTACATGTCACCGAGGAACACCGGGAGAATCTTCCTCTCGTTGCAGTATTCCAAGAGGAAGCGGATCTTGCCGATGACGGTCGCTCCGAAGTCGCTGTCCTTGCGCCGGCCGGGCTTGCGCGAACTGACGTGCGGGTCGCCGATGAACATAACGCCGTTGCATTCGATGTGCTCGCTCATGCGGCTTCTCCGTGGATGTGGTGGCCCATCAGGCGATGGCCGCCTTCGAGGTGGCTTCCGCATACCGGGCACGAGTGCCCGAGCTCTTCAACGATGCCGTTCAGTTCGACCTCGACGGCCTTCATTCTGACTTCGGCATCGGCCAGGCGTGCGACCGCGAAGGCGTGCTCTTTTTCGGATGCCTCGACACTGTCCAGCAGATCCTGCTCGCGCGACGTGCTTCGGATCGACGGCAGTGCATCTGGCAGATCCGCCAGGTGATCCCTGAGCGTGCGCAGGCGCGCCTCCTCGGCAATGGTGGTGGCGATGTTCTTGCCGAGGACGATGAGGTTGTCCGTGGTGCGGATCTTCGGCAGGTCGGAGGGAAGCGTCGAGAGAACGCCTGCGAGCGCCTTTCCTCTCTCGAGTGCCGACTCGGCCTCCTCCAGAGATGCGGCGATTTCGGCGAGCCGCTGGTTCTCCCGGATGGACTGCTCGAGGCTGCGAAGATCGTCGGTGTCGGGCAGGTATGCGAGTGTCTCCAGCCTGTCCTCGAGGCGGCGCATCGCATCGATCGCATCAATGATGCCGTCGAGCTTCGCCTCCATGGCTTCGATCTCGCCGAACTGCCGCACGACGTGTTCGTGAATCTCTTCCGCTTCAGCGAGGCTCTCTGCGTGTGTGAGCGCGCTTTCAAGCTTCGAGATGCGCTCGATGATCCTCGACATCTCCTTCTCGCCTTCGCGGATGGTGGCGCTGTCCTGGGCGACCTGCTCCTTGTGCTTCTGGATCATGGTGCTGATGTAGTTGGATTCCTGCCCCACCGAGAGCGCCGTCGCACGGACCTGCGGGGATTCGTTCAGCAGGAATACCGGCTCCTTCTGCAGCATGAGGTGGACGTCGAGTCCCTGGACCTTGCTGATCCCGAATTCCTTCTCGACCCAGTCGGGGACATCTCCGCCTGTTTCGTACTGGCGGATGATCTGGCCGCCTTCGTCCATAACGGTGACGACGCTTCCATCCGCCTCGAGCAGCTTCCAGAGGTTGACGGGGTTCCGCTTGAGCTGGCGATCCCATCTGAGGACGCGACCGCCCTTCAGGCCGATCTCGACCGCGCACATTCGCTCGCCGTCCCGGATCAGGCCGTCATCGATGTCGCCGTAGAACACAGCCCTCATGGCGCGGCCGACGGAACTCTTCCCAAGGTCGTTGTCGCCCGAGATGATCGTGACCCCGGGTGTCAGGTACAGCGTCTCATCGACATATCCCTGGAAGTTCCGCAGCCGGATGTAGCGGAAGCCGTCCTCGTCGTCCGACCACTGGTACGGACGCGGATTATTGTTGATGTTGGTGCCCGTCGGAGCCTCCGGATGGCCGGACAGCCTCGCCACGTTCACGCCCTCGCCGAATTTCTCCGTCGGCCAGTGACTGATGGCGATGCATTGAACCCCCAGCTTCTCGCCGGCATCCTTGGCGATGTTGTAGAAGGTCGGGATCTTCTCGCTCTGGGTCCAGCAGTCGCTCTCATCGAGAATGAGGAAGCGCCGACGACGGGATCTCACCAGCACCATCATGCGCAGCGCCAGCGACAGGATGTTGGTGACGGCTCCGCCCTTGTGCTTGTAGATGTCCTTCGACAGATCGGCGGCAACGCGCGACACGATGTCGAGGGCGGGCTGGCCGCGCTTGATCGTGAGATCGAGTCCGATCGGCGGCTGGTTCGGCATGAACTCATTCATGATCGTCGTCAGAAGACGCTCGAACTTACCGACGTTCCTGGCATGCGCCTCGGCCTGCATCTCCTCGAGGAACTTGGCGTAGACAGGATTGCGCTCCCGCCTGCCCTTCGCCTCGCCGACTTCCCGCTCGAGACGCGACTTGCGTTCGGCCTCCGCCTGGAGCTGCCCCTCGGCATTGGCGATCAGCCTCGCCACTTCCGCAAGATTCTGCCGATGGCGAATGAGTAGATCGGATCGGGACTCTTTCATCGATGTCAGCCCGCCGCCCGGTTGCGGAAGCCGTTCGTCGGGCGCGTTTCGGACTGGGCGGGCTGTGTCTGCTGAACGTCGGCAAGCTGGGCGACGCCGTTTCGGATGCCGGCCATGAGTTCCTCGAATGCGCCAATGTCGTCCGCGTTCTTCTCTTCCCGGTCGCGGATGATCCCCCGAATATCATCGAGGACGTCGGTGCCGATCTCCTCGCGGGCGGCGGCCTTGTGCTTCTCGATGTCAGCGGCGGCGCGGTCGATGTCGGCCTCAACGCGAATCTTCATGTTTCGCAGCTTCTCGAACTCGCCCCGCAAGGCTTCGATCCGCGCGATGTTCTTTGAATCCTTCATTCCAAACTCCAATCCTTTGCGCTGTTCTTGCCGCAGCGTCTTTCCATTGTCAACTTTAATCGACGTCGGCGTTTGAATCCTTGCAATGGTAGCGTCGGGCACCTGAGCGATCAACGATTGGGAGTGGATTCTCTGCAGGCGAGGCACTACCATTTGCGAGAGCAGAGGAGCCGATAATGTCAGAAGACAGCAAAAAGCCTGATGGGGAAGCCCCACAGTCGCCTTCGTCCAGGGTCGAGATGATCAAGAAGGATGCGGCCAGCATGGTCAAAAACGACCTGCTGGGTGTCGATGACTGGAAGAACAGCAAGATCGGGGCGGTGACTGGATTTTCATCTGCCCGGCGCTCGATCGCGAGCATGGGCAAGACGGTGGCGGAGAGCTCCGACCGCCTTGGCACCCTTTTTGAATCCATGACTGCCGGCGATGCCGTTCCCGAACTTGAGGATGCCGACGGCACTGCGTCGGAAAGATTCACCCGTTCGATGGAGCTTCACGGAAAGAGTGAGCGCGATCTTGCTATCATGGTTCGCAACACTTGCTGGACCGCATGGCTCTATCTAGCACTGACCATGGCATATGTCGGTGTGATCGTGGCGTGGTTCAGCATCGCCCCCACGCGTGACCCGTTTATGATCGTGGTCAGAATGGGTATTCTCCCGTTCCTGCTCGCCCTCCTGTTCAAGCATTCCTATACGAACTGGATGTTCAGGTCGAGGAAGCTCGCGGGGCCGCTGGCATTCATCACCTCTGGCAACTTCGTGCCGAAGCTCAAGTAGCCCTTAACAAATAAGGCCTCCGGAAATGATCTCGGAGGCCTTATGGAACATTCATCGCCCTGATTTACTTGGGCATTTTGTCTGCGTAGTCTGTGCACCATGACAGATGACGGTATCCTATGAGCTTATCCATGAAGGATGCTTCGAAGTACGCCGGGCAAGCGCTGGCGTAGGCGAGATCACGACCGTCCTGTTCTATCTGCGCAACGCGGGATATGTTTGCGTTACGCTTGTCCAGGTGGTCCGAAAGCGAACCCCATATGGCGGGTCCTATGGCCATTACCGCGACACCTATCGCGTATATGCCGAAGGCACCTATGGGCAGCGTTATCAGTGCTGCGGATATCGAACGGCTCTTGCTCATCTCGTACTCCTTTGCGTCTGTTTGTTGTGGCCAAAATAGCATGTGATTTCCCGTTGTCAACAATTAGTTTGAGACTTCATTTTCGATCCCGCGTTGCCAGTTGCCGCGCCGACAACTACGATTCTCGATGAAATCTCGTGGAGCACTGAACAATGGATCTCCTTAGCACATCAGGACTGGATCTTGACATCGCGTATAGCTGGATCAAAGTCCTCTTTCCAAAAGAGGACGGCACTCCCTATGCGTCGGCCCTGTCCGTATTCTCCTCCACGCTCACATTCTTCGGCGGATTGTTTCTGGCGTGGCACGTGATCCAGGGCATCGTGCTCTCGGCATACACCGGGAAGGTTCTCGGCGAACGGTTTCATCAGATCTGGGCACCGCTGCGCGTGGTGCTGGGATTCGGGATGCTGGTGCCGATCGCCGGCGGTTTCTCGTCCATCCACGTCCTGCTCCGGGATGTCGTTGGTGTGGCCGCGGTCAAGATGGGCAATGCTCCGATCGAGGCCTACATCAAGTCTGTCGTCACGGCCGCGGACGGGGCGGACAAGTCAAAGAAGAACAACATCGCGGTCACCGCCATCAAGGGGCGGTACATCTACGACGCGTTTCTTGACCGGGAGATCTGCAACGCGATCCAGGACAAGCTTACCGGCAAGGTCTGGAAAGCGTTTGGCCTTACAGGAAACCTGAAGCTCGCGCCCGTCAACGGCGAAGAGGCGAACACAGTTTTCGGGGTCACCTACTCCTCTGGATCGTACGTCTGGGATTACGGCGGATGCGGATCGATCACCTTCGTGTATCCCACAGTCGACCAGACGGGTATCCTCGAGGGATCGGGCAGCATGCTTACGGCGTTTGCCAGCGAGCGCCGCACCGCGACGGCGGCGATGGTTCAGTCCATCCGCAACACGATCAATCGCGACGGTCTCGGCAACTACTTTGCCACGCATGATGTCGTTGACATGGAGTCCCAGGAGATACTGACGCAGCTTCGCACAGAGGGAATCGTGCCTGCGGGACTGGCCGAGGCTAAGGAGAAGGCGTTCACGAAGTGGGACGAGGATGTCTCCAAGTCTGCGGCCAAGGTCTACAAGTTCGTCATGGACCAGAACGGCACGACACTGACCAAGCGCATCGAAGAGTTTGGCTTCATGGCGGCGGGTAGCTTTGAAAGAGCACTTTCCAAGGCATCCTCACTTACGGTGTCGCTGGCCAACGCCTCGCCCAAGACGACTGCGCCCGATCTTTCGGAAGAGTTCATCAACGCATACGC